>OLNH01000085.1_pt1 | contig 89625 bp, 87 predicted proteins | sample 1643101 | NCBI WGS metagenome assembly OLNH01 (sample SAMEA3136758, study PRJEB25190) | human gut metagenome | biome: human gut; feature: human-associated habitat; material: faeces | place: Austria | collected 2013 | reverse complement strand
TTGATCCAACCAATGCCGCAAATGGAAAATGGCGACTGAAATATCTAGCTCTGTTGTCAAAAACTGCCAGTCTACCTGCTTGCCTGAAAGCAAACCAATGGTTCGAAAATTTCCGCCTTTTTTTACACAAGTAGCAAGAATTGTTCCTTGTACCCCACCCACAGAATCAACCGCCGCCGTGACGCCTTTTCCGTCTGTTATCTGCATGATTTTTTCTTTGACATTTTCAGAAGTAGAATTAATAACAAAAAAGGCGCCAAGCTTTTCCAACTCTTTACGTGCACATTCATGACGGACAATGGCAATCAAATGAAAACCCAATAATTTTGCCAACTGAACAAAAGATTTGCCAATTGATGAGTTGGCAGCATTTATGACTAAAATGTCTCCTCTTTTCAATTGAAATTCTTCAACACACAATACCCAAGCAGTTACGGGATTAATATATGCTTGACTTGCTGTCAGCAGATCAATCTCATCAGGAACTACAATCGCATAGTCTGCTTGTGTGACCACAAATCGCTGCCACGTTCCTTCTCCTCTTAACGGAAGAACCATCTTATTTAATAAATACTGATCAGCCACATTTTTGACACTTCTCACAATGCCTACTCCTTCGTAACCAAGTAAACTTGGTAGAGGAGTTCGAGGGGAATAAGCTCCCGTTACTGGAATTAAATCAGAAGGATTAATCGGAGCATAAAGCATTTCGACTAAAATTTCTCCTTTCATCAATGGTGCGATCTGTCTATTTTTCAATTTAATAACTTTTTCCGGTTTGCCAAATGTTTCAAAATAAAGTTGCTGATTGTCCATGTTCACTTTTCCCGCCTTATTTCATTTTTCTATAAATAGGATTGATCTACTTTTATCTTAAAATCCTATTTTCACATAAAATCAACTTGTTTTTATTTTTAGTTTCTTACTTCATTTGCTACGCTCCATGTACTACTAAAAATGTCTCACCAATGACTAACATTTTTGTTCGTTGAGGCAAAGATAGTAGGTTTGCCCAGCAAAAACGACTATACTAAAGAAAACTTTTATAAAAAAGAGGGATATCTTAGTGAAACTTTATGAAAATTTTGTTGCCAACATTAAGTTAAGACGCTATTGCGTTTTATTGAGTATTGTTTTCTTATTATACTTAGCTCGGAGTCTTATGACTCCAATTTTATTAACTTTCATCTTTACTTATTTAGCTATTCATTTTGTACAATTGGTCCAACGCTTTATCAAATTAAAACCCCTTATCATTGTCATTGCATTATATGGCGGCATGATTTTACTTTTATACATTGCACTCACCAAATACATTCCTATTTTATTTCATCAGACTTGGAATATGGTCGATACAGTTATTGATTTTTATGATAAGCAACCCACCAGCTCCAATCAGATGCTTGATTGGATATTAAAATATGTGCAACGCAGTGAATTTCTTGATCAATTAAAAGGAGGGGCTAGTTTTATCATTGGCTATCTCCACGACTTTGGCAATTTAGCGGTTTCTTTAGCATTATCTTTTTTACTCAGCTTCTTTTTTACGGTTGAATTAAAAAAGGTAAAAGACTTTTCAAAATTATTTTTAACGAGTGATTTTGGCTGGTATTTTCAAGATATATTTTATTTCGCTCAAAAATTTATCAATACTTTTGGAGTCGTTTTAGAAGCCCAGTTTTTTATTGCCATTGTCAACACGGTAATTACGGTTATTTGCTTAGCAATTATGGGCTTCCATCAACTTCCAAGCCTCGGTTTGATGGTCTTTTTATTTAGCCTCATTCCAGTGGCCGGTGCAATAATTTCTAGTATTCCGCTATCATTTATTGCCTATTCTCAAGGTGGGATGTGGGACTTACTTTTTATTTTATTAATGATTCTTGGAATCCATATCTTGGAAGCTTATGTCTTAAATCCCAAATTCATGTCCAGTCGTACCGAGTTACCTATTTTTACACATTCGTGATTCTTTTAGTTGCAGAGCGACTTTTTGGTATTTGGGGATTAATTGTTGGTATTCCTATTTTCACTTTCTTCTTAGATGTTATGAAGGTAAAAAAAATCCTTCATTCTAACGAATAAAGAGAGTTTTCTTTAATAGATCTATAATTCAAATTTGCTCATTTAAGTCTATTGAAAGTAGTAAAGCTTGCAATAATTGCTTATTGCACGGACACAAAAAATTAGAAATTTTTTCAAAACAAAAAGAAAAACCCTCTAAAACACTGGTCTTAAAGGGTTTTTCAAACGATTATTTAGTTTCGCGGTGTAAAGTAACTTTTCTTTCGCGTGGGCAATATTTATTTTTTTCCAAGCGGTCAGGGTTGTTACGTTTGTTTTTGCTTGTTAAATAGTTGCGTTCTTTACAAGAAGTGCACTCTAATGTGATGTTTACGCGCATGTTTTTCCCTCCCATATCCTCATTGATACTCTAAGATTTCTCTCAGACTTGAATATGATAGCATGTTTTTTCTTTGAAAGCTAGTCTTTTAAGTGAATTTTGTTAAGTAGTTTTACTTGACGATAAAAATGGAAAAAACTTCCTAGCATTACCCTTTTAATTTAAAATTTATTATAAGTAATGGAAAAAGAATCCTCTATTCATAAAAACAGCTGAACCATCCTGTTTAGCTCTCACGCAATAAATCAAAACCTTGATAAATTGTTCTTTCATTATTCAAGATTTTTTTATTGTTGTACCAAGCCAGTTGGTGGATTCCACTTCCAACATCAATGGTACGCCATCTTTATTCTTTGTAAAAAAGATATAACATCTTTACCTGTAAAAAAACCACCGCACAAAAATCAATATTGTGCGGTGGTTCGTATTACGTTTTATTCGAAATGTTCGCCGTAAACATCGTCTACCGTTTGTTCAGGATTGATTACGATGTAAAGACTTTTTGTTTCTTCACTGACTTTAGTTGTTTGGTAAACATTATCCAAACCTTCACTATCTTTATCTTTATATGGGAAATATACCATATCTGGTTTACCTGTTTTAAACAAGATTTCCATCCGTTCAATATCTTGATATTTCAACGCACGAGCAAACATGCCTAATTCCAAACCACCTAAGTTAATATCATGTGTGGCAACATGATCTCCTTCTGGATAAATTTCAATTTTAAAGCCCGCACAGGGATGAATTTCGACAAATTCACTACCATTAATTCGTCCATAACTTGTGGTAATTTGTTTAATCCACAAATCACCAATAAAGCGACGGTTGATCGTCCATGTTTCCCCATTACGGAAATAAAATTTCAATGCTGTCATCTCTCTAGCCATCTGATTTCCTCCTTATATGTCAACAATTCATTTTATCTTTTGATACCATGATTGCGACATTAACAATTTAATTCGCTCCATCCATAAGTTTAGCACAACTTTGAAATGGGAGTTAAGAAAATGCTTACAGATTAATCCAATTGACTTAAAAATTTTTCGCAATTTACCTGTACGCGCGTATGTGTTCCTGTCGCGATAAGCTTTTCATTATCACGACAAGAAAAAGCAAAAGTAGCTTTTTTAAAGTCTTGTTTTAAAAGTGATACTTCAACTGCAATAACAGCCCCCATTTTTGAGGGTTTGACATGTCTCAATTCAATTTTTGTGCCAACTGTTGTCTGCTGTTCACTGAGTTTTTGTTGTAAATATTCATAACAAGTATTCTCTACCATCTGGACAACAGCCGGTGTTGCCAAAACAGCAAGTCCGCCAGACCCCATAGTGGCTGCTGTAAGCTCTTTGGTGACGATAAAATCTTTTTGTATCAATTCTGTTCACCTGCCCGTAAAATCTCCTGAGCTGCATCTAATAATGCTTTAGCATCATTTTTTAAAGAGCCAGTCACAACTTGATACTCCAATTGACTTAAAATATCTTTTAGCCATTTTCCTGGTTTTAAAGTAAATTTTTGTAAAAGGTCATTCCCGTTAATTTCTAGTTCTCGCAAATGTTTAATTGGCAAAGCAGCATAAATTTTTGCCACTTCATCCCGAGCCGGCACCAAATTGTAAAAAGGCATTAACGCTTCTACGGCTAAACTATTTTCTAACCCTAATTGATAAATTTCCCATGGTCGTAAAAGATGCTCTTGGCGTACTCTTAGTCCCCAGAAAAGAGCTTGAACTTCTTGAATCAAATCATTGGAAGCTTTCCACTCTTTTAAAAAGGGGCGAATTAACTTTTGACCAATACCCATTTGTTCAAACAACACTGTCCAAGCTTGTGCGACAGTGGTAAACATTATTGGCTTTAAATCTGCAAAACGCAGTAAAGCTTCGCCATAATAACGTAGGCCCGGACAATACAAATAGCATTCCGTTTCGACTAAAAAGCGAATTGCCTGATTGCGAAATTTTCCCAGCAACAGTTTGCTAAATTCCACATAAATACGCTCCACCGAAATTTTTTCTAGTAATGTATGATTTTCGCTGATGGCATCAAAGGTTTCTATTTCAAAAGAAAAACCAAGTTGGCTAACAAAGCGTAGGCCTCGCATCATGCGCAAAGCATCTTCATGAAAACGTTCATGAGGATTTCCCACTGCCCGTAAGACATGTTCTTTTAAATCGATTAAACCATCAAATAGATCGATTACTTCACCGTCGTCTTTTAAAGCAAAAGCGTTGATGGTAAAATCGCGACGTTTCAAATCTTCGGTTAAGGAGCGGACAAATTGGACATGATCAGGACGTCTAAAATCCTGATAAGTCGACTCCGTGCGAAATGTTGTCACTTCATATTGCTCATCTTGATATAAAACTAAAACCGTGCCATGCTCAATGCCAATATCAATTGTTCTGGGAAAAATCGCTTTTATTTCAGCGGGAAAAGCACTTGTGGCTATATCTACATCGTGTATTTTGTGTCCAAGTAGAATATCTCGTACACTACCTCCCACAAAATAAGCTTCAAAACCCGCCTGCTCAATTTGCCCCATCACAGGTAAAGCCAGTTTAAATTCTTCAGGTAAATTAACTAATTGCATCTTCATCCTCCGGCGCACGTTGACCATCTTTTCGTTCAAAGCGGTAGCGATCGCGCTGATTAAATTTCGCCATATTTTTATCAAAGACTTCGGTCAAGTCAATTTCTAAAGAATTAGCCATTAATAACAAAACAAAAAATACATCTCCTAATTCTTCTGAGACTGTATTTGGTGCTTCGTCTGCCTTTTTTTGTTTTTCACCATAATAATGGTTTACTTCTCTAGCCAATTCTCCGATTTCCTCTGTCATACGCGTCATTTGAGCTAAGGGAGAAAAATATCCTACTTTAAATTGTGCAATATAGGCATCAACTTCTTGTTGCATCTGCTGTAATGTCTTTTCTGTCATGTGATCACTCCTGTCTTTATCTTATCAAAATAATGCAGCAAATCAAAGTCTGCACCAATTGTCTCTGCCAATTTTTCGTGCTACATTTGAGAAGGCAGAAAACAAACGTTATCTTGCAATATTTTTCAAGTGAAACGAAAGATGGTGAAATTATGAATACGACTAAGTATACCTTTTTACTGCGAGATTTGATTTTGATTTTGATTGGTACTTGTCTTTATGCATTTGGTTTAATCTATATCAATATTCCAAATAGCCTCGCAGAAGGCGGCGTGACGGGAATTACTTTAATTTTACGAGCGCTATTTGGTATTAATCCTGCCTATAGTACTTTCATTTTAAACATTCCGATTATCATTTTAGGTGGGCAAATTTTAGGGAAGCGATCTTTTTACTATACTATTTTTGGTACTACCAGCTTATCGGTATGGTTATTTATTTGGCAAAAAGTTCCACTCGCAATTAATCTGGAACATGATTTACTGATTTCGGCTTTGTTAGCGGGTATTGTGGCTGGTTTTGGTAGCGGTATTGTTTATCGCGTCGGCGGAACGACAGGCGGCAGTGATGTCATTGCCCGCATTTTGGAGAAAAAACAAGGTATCTCCGTTGGACGTTCATTATTTTTCTTTGATATTTTAATCCTGTTGGCCTCTTTAACTTATATTGACTTAAAGAAAATGATGTATACCCTGATTTTTTCTTATGTGTTTGCCAATATTGTCGATACCATTTTAGATGGTGGGTATTCGGCTAAAGGAATTTTAGTAATTTCTAATGAGACAAAACAAATGGCGCCGGTTTTAATGGCAACAACGGGGCGGGGTACAAGCTTTCTAAAAGGCGAAGGCGCTTATTCTGGTACCGATAAAAACATTCTATATATGGTAGTCACTTCTCGTGAAGTCATGGAAGTAAAGCGGATTATTGCAGAGTTTGATCAACAAGCTTTTATTTCTGTCATTAATGTTCATGAAGTTTCAGGTGAAGGATTTACGTACAAACGACCCAAGAAAAATTTCTTTAAAAAGTTGAAGAATACCGCTAATCAGCGCTAGTAGAACGCAAAATAAAACGACGATGAAAATCACAGCCTAAAATATAATTTCAGGACTCCAATTTTCATCGTCATTTTACTCGCTTATTCGGCAGTTTTTTGTTCTTTGTGCTGTTGTAGCTTTTTATTAACAGCTTCAGAGAGACAGAGGAATGTTTCTTCATCGCCTTTTTCCAAAGCCCTGTCAATTTCTTGGTATAATTGCTTAATTTGTGCCATTTGTTCCTCTTCTGCTAAAAAGTGATTAATACTTGCTAGTACATCTGCATCAATATTTTCATTCCATTTTAAAAAAGGATTATCTTCTAATATCGACAAATAACCAGGATTATCCCAGGCGTTCTCAAATAGACACTCGATGTAAAGCGCTTCTTTCCAATTCAAACGAATTTCATGAAAAATTTGATCACTATCATCAAAAACCTTGCCTTGCAAAAATAACTTAATTGGCTCTCCTTGTACGGTTAGATCGCGAATTTGCAAACCGCGCATAGTGACATCTGCATTTTCTACAAAGTGAACATTGTTTAAAATAGCTTCGTGATTAGCCAAATAATTTAAAATCCAGCAAACCTCTCGGCGACTAAAAGAAGCATGGGTAACAAACCAGTTGAGAAAATTTTTCTTTTCTTTGACGTCGATAAACATCGTCCTCACCTTCTTTTCTTTAGGATAAAGCCTCCACAATCGATTGCACTTCTAAGTCTCCTGGTTCATGAGCGAGATAGTGCTCTAGTAATTCTTTTGCTGCTTGAATTTTCCCTTCTTCACGTAAGAAAATACCGTATTCTTTCATAAATTCTGGTTCATGGTGTAACGCAATATTAGCTTTTTCAAAATGAATGGCCGCTTCTGTAAAATCTTCCAATTGATTATAAGCATGAGCTAAATTCCATTGGGCATAGGCATCATCAGAATTATCCATTTCATTGATTGTTGCAATAACTTCCTCATAATCTTCTTGTTTCAAATATAAATTACTTAACATAAAAAGGGTCTGATCCAATTTATCGCCAGTTTCCAAAGCTTTTTGTAAATACTCTTCAGCTTTTTTATCATCATGTAGGCGATAAACATTTTCAGAAGCAAACTGATAAAAATCCACATTGAAAGGATTTTCTTTAATGCCAGCCTCAATGACTTCTTGCGCTTCTTCTAATTGTTCTTCATCTTGTAAAGCTTCTGCTAAATACAAGTAAAGCGACTGATATTGCGGATTTAAATTGCGTAATTGCTCCAAAAATTGAATAACTTGTTCATTTTCTTTTAATTGCCGGTAAACAAAAGCGATTTGGAAAAGACGTTCATCAGTTACTTCTGTCTCTAACGCATTACGCAAATGAATAACAGCCTCTTCAAATTGTCCTTCCATACTTAATGCTGTTCCGAAACGTTCTTCTAACAAAATATCAGCCATTTCAGTAATTCCTGAATTTAATAATATTTGATAAATCGTCGCGGCTTCACCAAAGCGTTCGGTATTGAAGAACAATTCTGCTAAAGCAAATTGAATGAGTGGCTCGTCTGGTAAAATTTTTGCGGCTTCTGTTAATTTTGCTTCACTTACTTCTGGAATACCAATCATTTGATAAAGATCAGCTGATAACAATAACGCTTGGACATAATAGTCACTATCTTTAGGAACTTTTTCAATAAAATTCAAAGCTTGATCGCTATTATCATTTTCAATTGCTACTTCAGCGAGTCCCAAATAAAGTTCTTCATTATTTGGATACTTTTCTAACAAATGTAAAAATGTTTGTTCTGCTTCTTCTAAAAAGCCAATTTGTAATAAGTACTGGGCTAATTCATGCAATTCACTATCTTCATCTTGAATTAGTGCTTGGTTAAAAGCCAAATTTGCACTGACTAAATCTTCATTTTCTAATGCTTGTAACATTTGTTCACTATAGGATTTTTCCATTAACTTTCACTGATCTCCTTTAAAATAACTTGGTAATTTGTAATTGCTTGTTGCAGCGTTTGAAGCGTTACTTCTTTATGAGTGCTTATTTTTCCTATTTCGGCTAATACGGTCAAAGGCTCTTGCTTTTGCCCTTGTGCCAATACTTGAAGTTGATAATCTGTTAAAGAAATTTGCGCTGGCAAAGTAATCGGATAGCCTAGGTGATTGAACCATATTAAAAAATTTTTTAAATTAAAATGAAGAGCATTATTGGCGTCACTCCAAAATAGATGAAATAGAATACCAAATAGGCGTTTCATGTTAGCAGAGAGTAAATGACCGTTTTCCGTCTGGTAAAAAGCTGTTTCAAACAATTTACCAAATGTTTCAATTTCTGAAGAATGGGCATAATAATGAATTAATTCCGGTATTAAAGCCGCAAAGGAGCGACGATAAACACGGTGTTGATCAGGAAAATTTAAATATAAATTTTGTAAAAAATGATAATCACAAACAATCCCTACACGAATAAAAATCAGTAAATCCACTAATTTCCCGTCTTGCTGGGCTTCTGTCAATGTCTGATCAAAATAAATAGCTTGCGGCAAATTTTTGACTTGCAACAAAACTTGGTTATTTTGTTTCATGATTGCTTGCTCTACTAAGAGCGCCTTAGCCAAAGAACGTACCGAAACCGGTAAGCACCAATAATGACTGGGTAAAATCGTTGTCTGTGCCAAAAACCCAGTGAGTTGCATCACGCCTTCATTCCCATAAGCACAAAACAAGTACTGACGATTTTGTGGGAAGCGTTCTAAAAAATGCAGTAAGTTCATCAACTCTTCCAAATTGTTACAATAAGTTTGATTCCGGCAAACATACCAATCGATTTCTTCGGCAGACTTAAAAAGTTGGTTTATTTTTTCAAAAGAGCGATCATAATACTTTTGATTTGTTAGTATGATTACATGCTGCTTGGAACTGGCAGAAAAATTAATACTTTTATTTAACGTTTCCCAATAAAAAATATCTGTAATAAATTGGTCCTTCTGATAGCTTTTTTCCATAAGCTCCTCCTATTACAAGTTTATCATTAAAAGGCAGAGAACCAAAAGATTTCGTCGTTTTTTTCCTTTCAAAAAAAGGAAAAAAACTTCCCATTTTTAATGAGAAGTTTTAAGAAACGAATTTGATTTACCAACTAGCTTTTTTAACACCCGGAATCTTACCTTGATGAGCCAATTCTCTAAATTTTATCCGTGACATTCCAAATTTACGCATATAACCTCTTGGCCGTCCATCAATCCGATCCCGATTTTTCAATCGGTTGGGATTAGAATCTTTGGGCAATTTAGCTAAAGCTTCATAATCACGTTCTTGTTTTAATTGATAGCGGATGTTAGCATAACGAGCAATCATCGCTTCTTGTTTTTTTGCTTTTGCAATTTTTGATTTTTTTGCCATTTGTGCTGTCCTTTCTTATTTAAGCCAGCGAACAATTTCTTGAGCATTTAAAACGTAATACTTACGCTTTATAAATATAGCATATTTTTATTTTTACTGCAAATATCCAACCTTATTTGCCATTTTACTCATAGATTCAACTTTTAGCTACTAAATAAAACTTTCTTCAAAATAAAGCGCGATAAAAAAGCAAATACCCAATGGAGTAACTGCTAAAAATCAGACTAATAGTCTCCTCTTTAACATTGCCTTCCAAACGGTATTTGCCATTTTATACTAATAAAGAATAAAGCGATGGTTCTTTTTGCAAGTTAATAAATGCAGCATCAAATTCAGCCAATCGAGTTAACAAAGCCGCTAAATCACCAGATTGTTTGAGTAAAACGCCTAATACTACTGGTCCTGTACCACGATTTACTTTTTTTGTATATTCAAAACGGGTAATATCATCAGTTGGACCTAAAACTTCACTAACAAATTCTTTCAACGCCCCTGGGCGCTGAGGAAAATTCACCACAAAATAATGTTGCAGTCCTTCATACACCAAGGAGCGCTCCTCAATTTCTGCCATGCGACTGATATCATTATTTCCTCCGCTTACCACACAGATGACTGTCTTGCCTTCAATCTCATCTTTTAAAACTTCTAAAGCCGCTACACTGAGGGCGCCAGCTGGTTCTGCCACAATCGCTTGTTTTGTATATAATTCTAAAATAGTCGAACAAATAACGCCTTCATCAACCATTATTAAACGATCCAAATAATTTTTAGCATGAAAATACGTAATTGTACCGACCTCTTTAACTGCCGCACCATCCACAAACTTATCAATCTGCTTTAAAGCTATTGGACCACCATTTTCAAAGGCGGCCTGCATTGAAGGTGCACCTTTTGGTTCAACGCCAATTATCGTAGTAGCAGGACTTATATTTTTTACATAAGCGGCAACACCGCTAATTAGTCCCCCTCCTCCAATAGCTGTCAAGATAAAATTCGGTTGCAATCCTTCTTTTTTAGCATCTTCCATCATTTCCAATGCCAATGTGCCTTGGCCAGCAATAATGTTGGGATCATTAAAAGGATCAATAAAGGCCATTTCCTGTTTAACCGCAAATTCTTTTGCCGCTTTAGCTGAAGCATCAAAGGTGTCGCCTACCAATTTAATGGTAACTTTTTTACCACCAAAAAATTCGACTTGCGAAATTTTTTGGTGCGGCGTAGTGGTAGGCATAAAAATGACAGCCGGAATGTCCATTTCATGACTCGTATATGCAACACCTTGGGCATGATTACCAGCACTGGCACAAACTACACCGTTTACTAATTGTTCAGGCGGCAGTTGCTTAATGGCATAATAAGCCCCACGTAGCTTAAAAGAACGAACTTTTTGTAAGTCTTCTCGTTTTAACAAAATAGTTGCTTTATACTTTTCTGATAAGTAGCGATCATATTGTAAAGGTGTATGAGTAACTGATTTTTTTAATACTTGGTAAGCACTTTTGACTTCAGCATCTGTAATCAATTCCAAGGCCGTCACCTCCTAAAACTAATCTTTTTTTGTTACAAAAGGCATCATTTTCCGCAATTGCGTGCCAACTTCTTCAATTTGATGTCCAGCATTTTCTTTTCGCATTTTTTTAAATTCAGGAAAGCCAGCTTTATTATCATCAATAAAACCTTTAGCAAATTTACCATTTTGAATATCAGTTAAAACTGCTTTCATATGTTTTTTGGTTTCTGCAGTAATAACCCGCGGGCCAGAAACATAGTCCCCATATTCGGCAGTATTGGAAATAGAATGACGCATCTTACTAAACCCGCCTTCATAAATCAAGTCAATAATCAATTTCATTTCGTGACAAACTTCAAAATAAGCGAGTTCAGGCTGATAACCAGCTTCCACTAGCGTCTCAAAGCCCGCTTCAATCATCGAAGTTAAGCCGCCGCATAAAACTGCTTGTTCCCCAAATAAATCTGTTTCTGTTTCTTCTTTAAACGTTGTCTCTAAAACACCAACTCGCGTTGCACCAATTCCTTTAGCATAAGATAAGGCAATTTCTTGGGCGTGACCAGTCGCATCTTGATAAACTGCAAACAACGCAGGAACCGCAAAACCTTCTGTAAAAGTGCGACGTACTAAGTGTCCTGGTCCTTTTGGCGCTACTAAAAAGACATCAATATCTTTAGGAGGCGTGATTACATCAAAATGGATATTAAAACCATGGGCAAAAGCCAACGCATTACCGGCACTAAGGTTGGGGGCAATTTCATTATCATAAAGCTCCCCTTGAATTTCATCTGGTGCTAAAATCATGACAACATCACTGTCTTTTGTCGCATCTTTAACAGTTTTTACTGTGAAACCATCCTCACGAGCTGCTTGAGCAGATTTGCCTTCACGAATACCAATAATGACATTATGTCCAGTATCCCGTAGATTTTGTGCATGGGCATGTCCTTGTGAACCGTAACCTACAATTGTGATCGTTTTGTCATGTAATGCATCTTGTTCTACACTATTTTCGTAATAAACTTTTACCATATTCATATCCCTCCAAGTATTAAAATTTTATTAACAGCAATCTCTTGCAATCAACCTCTAGTAAAACCAGTTATACCAGTACGTGCCATTTCTTTAATGCCATAAGGGCGTAAGATATCAATACAAGCATCTACTTTTTCTGATGAACCCGCAATTTGAACGGCAATAGTTTTTAAACCCACATCCACAATATCAGCCCGAAACGGTTCAATCATCGTTTTAATCTCTGTGCGAGTAGATGCCGGCGCATTGACTTTAACTAACGCCAACTCACGTTCTAAATGAGGATCATCGGTAATATCAGAAACTTTTACTACTGCAATTTGTTTATTCAATTGTTTGGTTACTTGCTCAACCTCAGCTAAGTTTGTGACGCTAATAACAAAAGTTATCCGTGAAATTTCTTTATCTTCTGTTTGGCCGACTGAAATACTTTCAATGTTTACTTGCCGACGATATAAAACACTGCTGATACGGCTTAATACGCCAACTTGATTGTAGACCATCGCGGTAATCATACGTTTCATTTTAGTCCACTCCTATCATTTGATCATTGGCATTACCTGGCGGAATCATTGGCAAAACATGTTCTGTCGGAGAAACAATTACTTCAATTAGTCCGGGACCAGGTTTATTGAAAGCCGCGGTAAAATCCGCTTCCATTGTTTTTGGATTAGAAATCCGATCTGCTTCAATACCATAAGCCTTTGCCAGCATAACAAAATCAGGGGAGTGTTTAAAAACAGACTGCGAACGGCGATTGTCAAAGAATACTTCTTGCCATTGTCGTACCATGCCCAAAGAACTGTTATTAAGTAAAATGAATTTGATATCCAATTGATGTTCATTTAAAATGGCAAGCTCTTGATTGGTCATTTGAAAACCCCCATCCCCGACAAAAACCACAATTTGTTTAGAGGGGTTACCAAATTTGGCACCAATACCGGCGGGAATACCATATCCCATCGTTCCTAGGCCACCACTTGTAATCAACTGATTAGCAAATTTAAAGGGATAATATTGGGCAACCCACATTTGATGTTGCCCTACATCTGTTGCCACAATAGCATTGCCTTTTGTTAAATCTCCAACGAGCTCAATCACTTTTTGCGGTTTAATCTCTGAGTTATCCTGGCGATTATATGTGAATGGCTTTTCCTGTTTACGTTTTTGGCACAGTGCCTGCCATTCTGTAGTATCTTTTGTGACAATTTCTTTGTTTAACATTGCCAAAAGTGTTTGTTTCGCATCGGCGACAATTGGAATTGCAGTCGGAATAATTTTTCCAATTTCTGCCGGGTCAATATCCACATGCACGACCGTGGTATCTTGAGCAAAAGATGTTGGGGAGGTAGCCAAACGATCTGAAAAACGACAACCAATGTTAATAAGCAAATCACAATCAACTAAAGCCATATTGGCGGCATAAGAACCATGCATACCAGCCATTCCTAAGAACAAATCATGATCAGACGAAACAACCCCTAATCCCAATAAACTTGCGACAGTAGGAATTTGATATTTTTCTGCAAAGTCGGTAAGTTCTGCTGCGGCTTGTGCAGCCACTACACCGCCGCCGGCTAATATTACGGGACGTTTTGCTTCAGCTAATTTTTCTAGCAAGTGCTTAATTTGGATTGGTGAAGGTTGCGTATTGGGATGGTAACTTTCCAAACAAATTTCACGAGCTGGTGGTACACTTGCCTGATAAACCGTCATATCTTTTGGTAAATCAATAACAACAGGTCCTTTTCTTCCAGTAGTCGCAATATGAAAAGCTTCATTCAAAATTTTGGGCAAATCATGAACATTACGAACTTGATAATTATTTTTTGTAATTGGTAGTGTAATCCCAAGAATATCGGCTTCTTGAAAAGCATCTTTGCCGATGCCTTCTGTTACTACTTGACCTATAATGACTACTAATGGTACGGAATCACTCATGGCATCCGCAATTCCGGTCACAACATTGGTGGCACCAGGTCCACTGGTAACAATGACTACACCTGGCTTTCCGGTCGATTTGGCATATCCTTGGGCTGCATGAACTGCACCTTGTTCATGACGGGTCAAAATATTGGGAATATTAGCGTGATAAAGTGCATCGTATAATGGCAAGACAGCGCCGCCAGGATAACCAAAAATAATTTCAACGTCTTGTTTTGCCAAACAGTCTAATAATAACTTTGCACCTGAAAATTTTTCTGCGACGATTGCATTTTTTTGCGGACTTGCCATAGATTTCACTCCATTTCTTCTGGTAATTTCATAATACCGCCAGTATGTGCTGAGGTCACTAATGCCGAATAACGGGCTAACCACCCTTTTTGAACTTTCCGTTTAAAAGGTGATAACATATCCCGGCGAGAAGCCATTTCTTCTTCTGATAAGGCGACGTCAATTCTTCTTCTTATTAAATCAATCGTAATTTCATCACCATCTTTAATTAAAGCTAACGGCCCACCGCTAGCTGCTTCAGGTGAAATGTGGCCCACTGCAATTCCTCTAGTAGCACCAGAAAATCGGCCATCGGTAATCAATGCAACTTTTTTTCCTAAACCCCGACCCACAATACTGGAAGTTGGGGCTAACATTTCAGGCATTCCAGGGCCACCTTTTGGACCTTCGTAACGAATCACGACTACATGTCCTTTTTGAACGGTATGATCATCAATTGCTGCTACAGCTTCATCGTGAGAATTAAAACAGATCGCCTTACCCGTAAAGACCTTCACACTTGGATCCACTCCACCAACTTTTATGACACCGCCTGCTGGTGCAAGATTACCATACAAAATAGATAGCCCCCCTACTGGACTGTATGGATTTTCTTTAGGATGGATAACTTCTTTGTTTTGAATGGTTGCCAAGGCAACATTTTGTCTAATTGTTCGCCCTGTTACTGTTATGCGCTCAGCATGAATGGCACCTTCAATGTGAACTAATTCATTAATAATGGCCGAAACGCCACCAGCTTCGTGCACATCATGCATCGAATAAGCTGAAGATGGGGCAATTTTTGCTAAATAAGGAACTCGTTTAGCAATAGCATTTACTTCTTCTAGGTTGTAATCAATCTCGGCTTCATTAGCGATCGCTAAGGTATGTAACACCGTATTAGTGGAACCTCCCATTGCCATATCCAATGCAAACGCGTCATCAATCGCATCTTTTGTAACAATATCGCGGGGCTTTATTTGTTTTTTCACAAGTTTCATTAAATGATAAGCAGATTTTTTTACTAGTTCTTTGCGTTCATTTGAAACTGCTAAAACTGTCCCATTACCTGGTAAAGCTAATCCTAAAATTTCCAACAAACAATTCATTGAATTGGCCGTAAACATTCCCGCGCAAGAACCACAAGTCGGACAAGCATTTTTTTCTAAAAAATTGAAATCATCTTCTGACATTTGGCCGTCTTTATATGCTCCGACTGCCTCAAACATCGTAGAAAGCGTTACTTGGTGCCCTTTTGGATCAATACCAGCTTTCATCGGACCTCCTGAACAAAAAATTGAGGGAACATTCGTCCGCACAGAAGCCATAATCATTCCTGGAGTAATTTTGTCGCAGTTAGGCATATAAAAGACACCATCAAACCAATGTGCATTAATTACTGTTTCCGCCGCATCTGCAATTAATTCACGACTAGGTAAGGAATAACGCATGCCAATGTGGCCCATAGCAATACCATCGTCTACGCCGATTGTATTAAATTCAAAAGGAATACCACCCGCTTCTCGAATAGCTTCTTTGGCGACTTCAGCGAGCTCTTTTAGATGAACGTGACCTGGAACAATGTCAATATAAGAATTACAGATCGCAATAAAAGGTTTGTTCATATCTTGAATATTTTTTACTTGACCCGTGGCATATAACAGACTGCGAGCCGGTGCCGCATCAATTCCTTTTTTGATTTGATCACTTCTCATTTTATCAGCTCCCATTTTTAACATTTAAGAAAAAAAGCATCCCAAGTTTTTGGGATGCTTTTGTAAGAATCCCTCTCGCTAACGCAAATAGGACTCAAACAATCGGATTTTTACTCATCTTCCGTGTTTTAAGTCCTGGACTTGATAATTAAAATGACGCTTTCATGGTTCAAGTCATATTTGCACATAAAGGATTCTCCTATTCTTAAAGTAGCTTATTTTCAATTAATTTTTTTAAATATATCGTGTTCACTTGTTAATGTCAATGAATTTTCAGAATTTTTTTTATTTTCTTTCTTTAATGTTCGAAAAATTGTACTCCTCTGAACGAAGTAAAAGAAACATAAAAAAGAAACCTTCCCTATAATTATGCTATACTAACCACACTTCTTTGTCATATATAATAAATACCATTAATATTTATACCGTTATTTGACATTTTACAAAGTATTTTAAATTCAATTTTATTGAGACACTTAGGGCGTTTCAGACTCAGATTACTTTTTTGCCAGAATATTTTTTCAAATAGCTCGTTCATTTTTTCTCTTCCAATGTCATAATTTTTTATTACAATATCTTTGAATAACAAAAAAGACTCTCCAATCTGAACAAACAGATTGAAGAGCGAATTACCCACAATACTACTTTGAGTTGGCCATTCAAAAATTCTGAGTTATCAACTTCCAGCTACTGTCAGATTCCTGAAAAGCCTAAAAAATTCCGGTTCATTTTCATGGAATTAATATTTACATTAATTCCATCCCAGGTATTACAACGGATCAAGAATCTTCGAAATATTCTTTACTTTATCAACATCCGTTCAATTAAAATAACATCTTTCAATTTTTTTGAACTAAATAAAGAGATTGAGAGCCCATTTTTTCGTAAATACTTTTTAAAACATCCCGGTTAATCTCTTCGTTTTTTTCTCCATAAGGATTATTAACATAGACATTTGTCTCACTAACGCCGGTAATAACTACTGCATGGCACAACGCAGTGACCGATACACTACCAGATTTAGTCTGCCACAGCATAAAATCGTCTTCACTTGGAACTGCAAAATCTACCGTGCTGACTATCCAGACAGGCGTCCCCGTCTTTACTTGTTGTAATAATGCTTCAAAATCAGCCTTACGAGACTGAACAACTTGATATTCATTTTGAACAATTTCAGAAGCAACGTCTGCAATTGGCTCCACAAATGCCCCCATTGCCATATAGCCTTCATAAATATTACCCACAAAACCTTCCTGTGGGTCGCCATGAATATTATTTTCTTCGTCTTCATATACTGGTACATAGGCCAATTTATCTGCTAAATCATTTTTATTTGTTTGAAACCCATAATATTGTAACAACATCGAAAGAGCTGTTATTTCACAACCATTTTCTAATGGGATATCTCCTTCAAATTGATTTTCTAAAGGGACATCAAGGATTGTATCTTTCACTTCTATTTGATCTACATCGTTTTTTTGTTTGACTATCTATCGAAGTAACGACTGGTTTTTCATCAGTTTTTAAAAGAGTAGTATGAAGTAAAAGAGTTCCCGAAACTACAATTAGAATTAATAAAGTCTTTTTTATCGTCACCATAATATTCCTCTTCTCTCTTATACTCCACTTCAGAATAACGGATATAGCTTAAGTGAAACTAAAACAAAAGGTTGGATCTTACTAGACGAACTCAAAAAACTTTTTTAATTCTTAAAATAAAGCGGACTGAGTCAATTTTAATACTATTTTTTTATAAGAAAGGTTGAACCAACTCGTTTAACTCTTATTATTGTAGGTTTTTTAGACAACCAAATCTCAATATCCTTATATACCAACTTTATTTTGTGTAAAAAAGATATAGTCCCTTGAGCTTCAAAACAAAAAACCGTCAGAGCTCTAGAGCCCCAACGGTCTTTTCACTGCAATTATTTCACAGCATCTTTCAATGCTTTACCTGGTTTGAATGCAGGTACTTTGCTTGCAGGGATTTCAATTTCATCACCAGTTTGTGGGTTACGTCCTTTACGAGCCGCACGAGAGCGAACTTCGAAGTTACCAAAACCGATTAATTGAACTTTTTCACCTTTAGCTAAAGCATCTTGGATTGTTGAGAAAACAGCGTCTACAGCTGCAGTAGCGTCTTTCTTAGTTAAGTCAGTAGCTTGTGCAACTTTTTCGATCAATTCAGCTTTATTTGCCATGGATGATTTCACCTCCTAAAAAGAGTCTTGATGTAAACATCAATTCACAAAAATTTGAGTGGTCCAAATTTCTGTAAAAAATATTGATCAGTATCAATATTCTGATACTACGTTATCATAAGAACCTTGTAATATCAAGGATTTTGGGCGTTTTAAGCAGTATTTTTCACTTCATTAATTCTTTTTATCAAAAGGGAGCGTTATCTTTTGATAAAGCGATAAAAATATGATAAAATCGCTATTTTCGCCGTCTTGGGATCACACGAATCGGCGTACCTTCAAAAGTGAAGGCTTTGCGAATTTGATTTTCTAAAAAGCGAGCATAAGAAAAATGCATCAACTCTTCTTCATTCACAAATATAATGAAGGTAGGCGGTTTAACTGCTACTTGGGTAGCATAGAAAATTTTCAGCCGCTTACCTTTATCTGTTGGAGTCGGATTAATGGCAACAGCATCCATAATAATATCATTTAAGACAGCAGATGGTACTCGTAAATTTTGATTCATGCTGACTTCTTCAATTAATTCTGGCAATTTATTTAAGCGCTGTTTGGTTACAGCAGAGACAAAAATAATTGGCGCATAGTCCAAATACTGAAATTCGTCTCGAATTTCTGCTTCAAAATCCCGCATTGTATTTGTTTCTTTTTCAACCAGATCCCACTTATTGACTACAATAATGATACCTTTTCCAGCTTCATGGGCATAACCCGCTACCCGTTTGTCTTGTTCACGAATACCTTCTTGACCATTTAGCACCATTAAAACCACATCGGAACGTTCAATGGCTCGCATTGCCCGCATAACAGAATATTTTTCTGTACTTTCGTAAACCTTGCCACGCTTACGCATACCTGCTGTATCAATCATTAAAAATTCTTGGCCATCTTCTGAAGCAAAATGCGTATCAATAGCATCACGCGTCGTTCCTTCAATATCTGAAACAATCACGCGATCTTCGCCTAAAATGGCATTAATTAAAGAAGATTTTCCAACATTTGGGCGTCCTATCAGGCTAAATTTGATGACACCTTCATCGTCTTCTTCCATTTCATCACTAAAATGTTTGACTGCCTCATCCAATACATCTCCAAGTCCTAAACCATGACTACCAGAAATAGGATACGGTTCGCCTAAACCTAAAGAATAAAATTCATAAATTTCAGCCCGCATTTCCGGGTTATCGACTTTATTCACAGCTAAAATCACAGGCTTATTACTACGATATAAAATTCGTGCCACCATTTCATCCGCATCGGTTACACCTTCTTTAGCACTAGTTACAAAAATAATAACATCTGCTTCATCAATCGCGATTTCCGCTTGATGTTTAATTTGATCCATAAACGGTTCGTCACCTAAGTCAATTCCGCCGGTATCGATAATACTGAAATCGCGGCCTAACCATTCACCATTTGCATAAATACGGTCCCGCGTAACGCCAGGAGTATCTTCTACAATTGAAATACGTTCACCGGCTATACGGTTAAAAATTGTCGATTTTCCCACATTGGGACGGCCGACAATCGCAAGAGTTGGATTTGCCATCACTCTACCTCCTCATTTCTTTAAACCAGTTTCTTCTAATTAGAAACTTTATCTTTATCATAACAATTTTTATCTGATAATACAGTCCACTTGCACAATCTTTCTTAGTTTACCTAAAGGATTGACAACATGCAAGTAAAATTGCTAAGGGCATGGAAAACTCCATGATACTTAAAAAATGGGGTCCTTTGCTTTTAATAAATAAGAAATTTTCAAACGAAAGAAAAGAGACACTGCATCTCTTTAGAGAAATTAGGCAGTATCTCTTTATTTTTGGTAACTTATAAGAAATTATTCTTCGTCTTCTTTAACGATGTCGTTTGCATCTTCAGAAGCCGTTGCTTCTTCGTTCGTTTCATCACTATCTGCTAAAGCTTGACCTAAAATATCTCCCATTGTAAAGCCAGTACTTTCTTCTGGTAAATCATAGCTATCTTCTTCAACAACTTTTTCTTCTGCCGGTTTTTCTTCCAATGCTTTGATTGAAAGAGCGATACGATGTTCTTCAGGATTTACTTCTAGCACTTTTACTTTTACTTCATCACCTTCATGCAACACTTCATGTGGTGTCGCAATATGTTTGTGAGAAATTTGTGAAATATGCACTAAACCTTCCACACCCGGGAATACTTCGACAAAAGCACCAAAGCTAGTTAGGCGTTTTACTGTTCCATCTAGAACCGTACCGACTGCTGCTTTGTCTTCAATGTCTGACCAAGGTCCAGGTAAAGTATCTTTGATTGATAGTGAAATACGTTCTTTTTCAGGATCAACAGATAATACTTTTACTTGTACTTTATCGCCAACTTTTAAAGCATCACTTGGTTTAGCCACATGACTATGTGAAATTTCAGATACATGAACTAAGCCGTCAATTCCACCAAGGTCAACAAAAGCACCAAAGTCAGTTAGACGTGCGACTGTCCCTTCAATCACATCACCATCGTGGATAGAATTTAATAATTCTTCTTTACGAACCGCTTTTTCAGATTCTACCACTGCTTTATGGGATAAAATCAAACGATTCTCAGAAGGTTCAATTTCAATAATTTTGAATGCTAATGTTTTCCCTTTGTATTCTTCAAAGTCTGCAACAAAATGATCTTCCACCATAGATGCTGGTACAAATCCTCGTACGCCAACATCTACAACTAATCCACCTTTCACCACATTGGTAACAGGTGCTTCAATAATTTTACCGTCTTTAAAGTCTTGTTCAATTTCTTCCCAGACTTTTTTAGCATCTAAACGGCGTTTCGATAGTAAATAACTACCGTTTTCTTTATCTTTACCAATCGAAGAGATAACGACTAGTTCCAAGACATCCCCTACTTTTACTGCTTCATTGATGTCTTCAATTGGAAGAGTAGATAATTCTTTTACTGGTACTACCCCTTCCACACCGGCGCCTTCGATTCCAACAACGGCTTGTTTGTCTTCAACGGCTAAAACTTCACCTTTGACAATATCCCCCACGTTGACTTCTTGGAAGCTTTCCAAAGCATCCGCCATAGATTCGCCGTTTTCTACTTGATTGTTTTCAAATTCTGTCATGACATATGTCCTCCTAACCAACAATTAATCGATCGCTGTGCACTACACACTACAATTTTAAGTTTAAATTATTCTACCTCAAAAATAAAGCGATTTCCATTATTTCTTGAAAATTGCCCCAAATTAGCGTTTTTTTCTAAAAATACACCAGTATTTAGGAATATTTAAAAAATAATTTACGCTAAAATCATTTACGCTAAAATCATTTAGCAGCTAGCTCTATTATACCGACACTAAAAATTTTTTACCAAACAAAAAGACTTGCATATCTGCTATGCAAGTCAAAACTATTATAGATAACCTTTTTCAGTGACAACTTCTTTAATTAAGTCCACAACTTCAGCAATTGTTTTGCCAGTCGTATCAATTAAAACCGCATCATCAGCTTGCTTCAAAGGGGAAACTTCTCGATGTGAATCAATGTAATCACGCTTTTCAATTTCAGCTTTTAATGTTTCAAAATCTGTTTTAATCCCCTTGGCTTGATTTTCTTTATAACGACGTTCTGCTCTTTCTAAAACACTGGCAACTAAGAAAATCTTTACTTCAGCCTTTGGTAAGACTGCTGTACCGATATCGCGTCCATCCATTACTACACCGCCATCTTTGGCGATGATTTGCTGTTGGTTCACTAATTCTTTGCGAACAAGTTCGTGGGCAGAAACCTCGGAAACATTATTGGTAACATTTGTTTCTCGGATTGCTAAAGTTACATCTTCTCCGTCAATAAAAACCAATTGTCCTGTTTCACTTTGCTTAAAAGTAATGGGATAACGATGGATTAGATTAACTAAACTCGCCGCATCAGAAAAAGCAACGTGATGTTTAATCGCTAAATACGTTACACTGCGATACATTGCACCAGTATCAGTATAAATAAAGCCATAATCTTTTGCCAAAATTTTTGCGACTGTACTTTTGCCAGAAGAAGCAGGTCCATCGATTGCAATATTAATTTTTTCCATTTGTTTGCCACCTATCTTTAGACATTAAAAAAGCCGAACCAAAAATGCCGTGATTTTTGGACCGGCTATTTTTTACTTAATTCGTAATTGTTGACCAGGATATAATAAGAAATTATTCGGATCAATACCATTTAGTTGATACAATTGATCAACAGAAATTCCTGCGCGAGCAGCTACTTGATTTGGTCCTTCACCATTTTGAACTGTAATATATTGTTCTCCTGTTTGAGCATTTTGGTCTTGTTGATTTTGGTTTTGTTGATTTTGATCTTGTTGCTCATTTTGTTGCGCTTGATTTTGTTCTTGATTGTTTTCACTAGAACTTGGCTCTGATTCTTCACTAGAACTTGATTCACTTTCAGACGATTCAGTTGTTGAACTTTCGGCAGTGGATGATTCTTCAGTTGATGATTCTTTAGTAGATGACACTAAAGATGAAGAAGCAGTTGCTGGTGTTGAATCGGCATTTTTCTTATCATGCGTTAGCCACATTACAAAACCAGCTGGCACTAAAATACATAGCGACAATAAGATAACCAAAATAACTAAAAATTTTGAAGTACCGCGTTTTTGGCGTCTTTGTTGGGTCCGTGATGAAGTTTCTTCGTCTGTATCATAAATTGGTTGTTCCCACGGTTCTTGTGTTTCGTTGTCAAAATCATTTTTCTTTTTACTCAATTTTCTTACCTCCTGAAAAGCTTTCGCAGTGTATTATACCATAGCCTTTTTATTGTTGTCGCAAAAATATAACTTCAATCGTTTTCTTTAAATAATTTTAGGAAAATCTCCTGCCAACTCACCAATTGATGATTTTGTTTGTCTGGTACTTGACTAGTTTTTAACACCAGGCCATCATTGTCACAGCAATCGCTGGGCTTTGTTTGCATTTTTTCGGCAAAATTTTCTAAAATAAATTCTCGACGACACGTCGCAAGGTTGATATAAGCCAACATTTGCGTTAATTTTTCACCTTTAATCTGCTCATTAACCGCCAAAGCGGCTAACACTTCTTTTTCGCCAATACTTTGACTTAAATCTATCCATTTACTTTGTAGCTCACTGGATTCATACGCCATTTTTCGTCCTAATAATTGCTGAAAACCACTACGTTCATCTTGCCGCATTTGTTTGAAGTAATGATGAATTTTCTCATCATTTTTTTGATAAAGTAAAACTGCTTGGCTCGCTGCGCCATCACGTCCGGCACGACCAATCTCTTGTACATAGTTTTCGATACTGTCAGGTAAATCATAGTGAATGATAAAACGAATATCACTTTTATCAATTCCCATGCCAAACGCATTTGTAGCTACCAAAATATCCAAGTGATTGCTTTGAAATTGCAATTGGAGACGACTTCTTTCACTACTGTTTAGTCCCCCATGATAATAGCCAATATTATAATGTACTTTTAACTTGCGATATAAAGTTTCCACAGTTTTTTTTGTTGCACAATAAATAATACCAGGACCGCTCAATTTTTTTAATAAATCAGTTAATTGGGCGAACTTGTTATCTGTTTGTTGAACAAAAAGGGCAATATTTTTGCGATCAACTGATCGTTGGACCAGTTCATAGTCTTCTTTTAATAATAGTTTAGCAATATCACTCTGTACAAAAGGAGTAGCTGTAGCAGTTAAGGCTAATGTTACCGGATTTTCTAAAAATGCTTTTATCTTCCCTAATTGGCGATATTCCGGCCTAAAATCAATCCCCCACAAAGAAACACAGTGGGCTTCATCAATTACAAAAAAAGCAATTTTTTGCCGTTTTAACAGGTGTAAAATTTTCTTTTGCCAGAGCATCTCTGGACTGATAAATAAAAATTTATAATCAGATAAGTGCCATAAAACGAATTCTTTTTCCGCAGCAGTCAACTGGCTATTTAAAGCTACTGCTTGAATCTTTTTACTGTTGAGCTGGCTGACTTGGTCTTCCATTAATGAAATTAGTGGCGAAACAACAATTGTTATTCCTGACGTTAAATAACTCGGTAATTGATAGCACAAGCTTTTACCAGTCGCAGTAGGCAAAATCCCTAAGACATCTTGGCCAGAAAGTAAACTTTCAATGACTTCTTTTTGTCCGCTCCGAAAACTGTCAAAACCAAAATATTGTTTTAAACTATCTTCTAATGCCATTGACAGCCTCTCTTTTCTTTTTTATTTGATATAACCGAAATTCTACAAACTCTAATGGAAACTGTTCATAAATATCGCGATAACGTAAAGTATAAATATTTGTTGTGTCAAGACTTGCCAAATATGCCATCGTATTGCTTGAAATAAATTTTTCAAATGGGAAAGTTTGATCAAAAAGCGCCCACTCAATAATATGATCTGAAATAGTTCCTAACTTCAAACGACGACTTGCAACTACCATTGAAACACTTTGCCCTTCTAATAAAAGTTTGCGGGTAAACAGCATACTGTTATTGTAATTTTGCCTTAAAAGACCTTTTAAAATTTGATAACACAATGTATTTACTCCCGCTTTTTTTATTTCATTTAATAATGGATGGAGACAACTAGCCTGATAGAAGAAGTTCCAAGGTTGTTTTTGAAATTTTTCCGGTAGCAATTGATAAGCAATTTGAGGGGAAATATTCGGTCCACTTAACTGTTGGGCCAAAAAATCTCCATCTTTTTGATCTAATTTTTGAAACAGCACAGTTAATTCCTGGTAAACTATTGTTTTGTCGACTATTCTTTGTTTGAAAAGCTGTTCTACTGGGCGGGTATATAACGGACTTGTTTCCAGAGGCCGCAATGGTTTTATTTGACTTTGCGCAACTTGCTGAATGAAATAAGATAAAAGACGAAAACAATTGGAATCACTACGGCCAAAGTTAAAATAGTCTACTTGCTGCAAGCGACGGATCTGTTCAACATCAATTTTTGCTTGACCTTGGGATGTAATGGCATATTCTCCCTTAGTGACAAAAGCGATTAGCTGCTCTTTTTCAAGCTGAGCAATTATTTGATCAAATTGTGATTGAGAAAGTTCCGGTTGACTGCCGAGATAAGGTAACAAATCATTAAAATACGCATAGCTCATAATCGCTGCAGTTCGTTTTCCTTTTAATAAATGAAAGAGCGTGCTGGTCTTTAACTTGTCAGTCATGGAAAATAACGCTAAAATAAATTGATTCATAAAATACGCCTCCTGAAAGTTGGTGGAACGATGACGACAATTTGCCGTCTTGTACCAGAACGCTGTATTGCTTGCGGACTTTGTGCCATTTATGCACCTGATATTTTTGATTATGACGAAGACGGTATCGTTTTATTTAAAGAAGAACCGGAAGCCAGTCAACAGTTTGTGCGCACCGAGGAACGAAAAGCTGTTATAAAAGCCGCTGCCAAATGTCCTGTCAGAGCAATTTTACTTGAAAAAGAAAACGGACGCTAGCACTAATTCTATTAAAAGAAATGCTTTTATTACTATACGCAAAAAGTTTAATAAAAACTAAAAATAGCAAAATACCCAAACGTTAAGTTGCGCCTGACTTCTAGTAAGAAACTAGTCGCCCACAACTTGCTACGTTTGGGTATTTGGTTTAATCTATTGGCTAATAATTATTTTCCACATAAACGATAAATTGATTCCGCATAAATGTCCATTGCTTTGTATAGTTGGGCTAATTCCCATTGTTCATTAGCTTGGTGCATAAAGTCTGGAGTATCTTCAAACATTGCGCCATAAGCTACACAGTTTTTCATAGTGCGGGCAAAAGTTGCGCCACCAGAAATTTCAGGTTCTGACATATCGCCAGTCATTTCACGATAAGTCGCTAATAGAGTTTTGACTAAAGTAGAATCTTGAGGAACATATAAAGAGTCTAACCAGTCAAATTCTTGATAAGTTAAATCATATTCTTTTACTTTTTCAGCAATTTTGGCTTCTAAATCTTCTTTTTTCACGGTTACTGGCAAACGCATATCCACACCAATTTTGGTTTCTTCTGGTGAAATCACCAAACTAGCAAAGTTCATCGTTAATTCTCCAGATTGTTCATCTTCTGTTTTCCCGACAACATTTTCACCAGTTGCGTTTTCTTTAACTAATTTGCCCAAGAAATTCAAAGGAGAAAAATCAACTGATTCACTTAAAGCCATTGCCAAACGCGTAATTGCATTAATTCCATCTGATGCATCTTTTGCATGGACGCTCTTACCTTGAACTACTACGGCGTCCCCTTCCATTTCATACGGGAAACCTAATTTATCCAGGCTTGCTTTGACGGCTTCGACGTATTCTCCTTTATATGGTGCAGTATCTGGAACTACATTTAATGCTCCTCCAGCATGAACAGCAACTTTATCTGTGCCAGGACCGACAAGATAAGCTTGTAACAAACCTTTTTCTGCAAAAGTTAGTGGGAAACTATGGTCTGGGGCAATACCAGCTGTTGCACTTTCTTCTTTTTCATTGTATTTTTCCATACAACGCCATAAATTTTCTTCATCAGAACCAAAGATGAAGCGAATGCGTTGATTAAATTCAACACCACTATCCATTAAAGCTTTCACAGCATATAAAGCAGCCATTGAAGGACCTTTGTCATCTTGAGAACCACGACCATAGATAATGCCATCTTTAATTACTGGATCAAAAGGATCGGTATTCCAACCTTTTTGATCAGCGGCTGGAACAACATCCATATGACATAAAATGGCAAATAAATCATCACCTTCGCCAACTTCAGCATAAGCATAATAGCCTTCTGGATCTTTAAAAGTGCGTAAGCCAATGCTATCACAAATTTCTAAAACTTGATCTAAAGCTTTTACGACATTTTTCCCAAAAGGATGCCCTTCTCCACTGTCAGATTCATCTAAAACTGAAGGGACTTGAATAAGTTTTTTTAAAGCTTCCACCGCTTCTTCGTGGTGTTTTTCGGTAACAAATTGTTTCATGATACAACCTCCTAAATTTTAAAGTAAAATAGCGAATATCTTTCGCTTTTTACCATAATACCAATAATAAGAAAAAGAGAGCTTCATGAATAACTGAAACTCTCTTTTTAAAACTGAGAAACTCAGTTATAGATATAAAATTAATTCTATCTTAGCCAACTTTTTAACAATTGTCTATTTTATAGAATTGTTCCAATTGCAAGTAAGATACAAATAGCGACAAATAAAATCGCGATTAATTTGGTAATGTATTTCCACCATTTACCAATATCAATCCGTGCAATCGCAACGGCACCCATAACGATAGCTGAAGTTGGTGTAATCAAGTTTACTAACCCTGAGGCAGATTGGTAAGCCGTAATAACTAAATCTTTACCTACACCAGCAAATTCGCCCATTGGTCCAATAATACCCATTGTTGCAGCAGCAAGACCAGATGTTGATGGGATTAAGAATGACATTGGGATGTAGAAAATAAATGCCAAGATAATAAAGATAACAGAAGAAAGACCAGAAAGTCCTTTTTCACCCCAGTTTAAGATTGTATCGGTAATCATACCATTGTTCATGACAACTTGAATACCACGAGCAACAGCTACGACGATAGCAACTCCGATTAAATCAGAAGCCCCTGCTAAAAATTCAGAAATAAAGTCTGATTCTTTAAAGCCGTAAACGATTGCAACGACAATTGACATTAATAAGAACAACATTGTGATTTCTGGGAAGTACCATTGACCAAATGGCAACATATCTTTACCAAGTACCATTCCTAAACCAGGAATGCCAGCTAACCATTTTGTAAAGTTAGCAAAGATATTAATACCGAATTCTTCCCATGGAATTAAACTTAAAATCATTAAGAAGAATGTCAAGATGAACAAGATGTTCACGTTACGTTGTTTTTTCGTTACGCCTTCTTGGCGATTGATTGCATCGATATCAAAGTGTTTTGCATCTTCTTCTCTTTGAGAATATACAATTGATTGGGTTGGATCTTTTTCAATTTTAGCCGCATAGCGGTAAACATAGGCAATTGAAATCCCAACTAAAACCACCCACATGATAATACGTAACAACATACCATCGGCCATTGAAATACCGACAGCATCAGAAGCAACACCGGTAGCAAATGGGTTAACCGTAGAAGCTAAACACCCTACTTGGGAACCAATCAAAACGATTGAAACGGCAACAATAGAGTCAAAACCTACCGCCATCATAACTGGAATCAGTAATGAATAAAACGGAATAGTTTCTTCGGCCATACCGTAAGTTGAACCACCCAAGGCAAAAATTGGTAATAAGATAAAGATTAAGTTCTTTTCACGGCCTTTAAAGCGTTTTACGATTGAGCCGATTCCTGCATCTAATGCGCCAGTTTTATTAACGATTCCAAGGAATCCACCAACGATTAAGATGAAAAATGAAATAGAGATAGCTGGATCTGTGGTTTCAGAACCTAACATCCCTAAAACTGGTGCCATCATAACATCATAAAAACCTTGTGGATTTTGCGCCACACGCTCATATGTTCCTGCTAAAATGTTACCAGCATCGTCCACTTTATAATGACCGGCTGGAATGAACCAAGTCAAAATGGCGATGAATGCAATGATAATAAATAATACCGTGTACGCAGAAGGCATCTGGAATTTTTTCTTCGTTTGCGTATTTTCCATTTTTTCTCTTCCTCTCTTTTCTATATTTGTAACTATAAAATAGATTACATAGTTATTTTATCAGAGATAAGACGATCTGGGAAATAATTACATAAGTTTTTTTATCGTCTTTTCTACTGTTTTATTATGTATATTCATTTTATAGTTAACAAGTTTGTAAGTAGAACTTGTTAGCACGGCTTTTGTTCTACTCCCACAATAATTGTACCGCTAGTTTCTTTTCATAATATGAAAAATACCAACTTGAAAACGTGAAGAATTTCTCTTTATACACTATCTTTTTGATTATTATACAAATCAATGCATATACAAAGGCCTTATGATGAAAACGCTTTATCATTTTACTGCTTTTTGTATTTTATTTCATCGAAAAAATCACTTGTTTTTTTGAACAAAAAAACACCGCTAGTTTCCTAGCGGTGGCAAATTGGTCTTTAACCAATATGTTGTTGTTTACGTCGTTTTTGTTCTAAAAATGGTAATAGTTTCGTATAAATTACTAAAAAGGCTGCACTAACAATCGCACCTTTTAGTAGGTTGAATGGCACAACGCCAATTGCAATGTATTGCGCTAATGAAACACCCAGCATTTTATCAGCTGTGAGACCTAAAACACTTAGGTAAACAGGCGTAATTACAAAATAATTTGCAATACTCATAAAGATTGTCATCGCCAAAATACCACTGCTAACCCCTAAAACTTTATTGCCAATTTTATTTTTTCCTTTAAAGAAATAATACATTGGTAAGGTAAAAAGTGAGCTAGCAAAGAAACTAGCAATATCGCCAACTAAATTACTTAATTCTAACCCGGTGGTTAACAGATGTAATAAAGAGCGGATAAAAGCTGTTGCAATCCCTGCCATCGGACCAAATAAAAACATACTTAGCATTACCGGTATATCACTAAAATCAACTTTCATAAATGCGAAAGCGGGTATAACCGGAAACGCCACATACTGCAAAATAACTCCCATTGCCGCAAACAATGCGACAGCCACCATTTTTTGTACCTTTGTGTTCTTCATTGAAATCCTCCTAATTAAGGACCCATCTTCAATCGAACCTTTTTGAACCAACTTTTTCAATAAAAAAACTCTATTTTCCATGCAGGGAAAATAGAGTTAGAGTTATCTGAAATAAGTTACTTCAAATAAGCCCTATCTTCTTTATCCAGACTATACTGTCGGTATCGGATTTACACCGATTCAACCGCAACTTAATGCAGTTCGTGGACTATTACCACCGGTCGGGAATTGCACCCTGCCCCTGAAGACGAACCTTGTATTTAATTACACTTACATTATATAAGAAAAGAAAAAAATTACAAGTATTAATTCTTGGCTAAATTTAAAAGCTGACTCACTTCTTTTTTGTGTAGCGGACGATATTCTCCGGGCCGCAAGTTTTCCAATGTTAAATTGCCATATTTTTCTCGTTTTAATTTTTGGACGGGTAACCCGACTGCTTGTAACATTTTTTTCACTTGATGATTTCTTCCTTCGTGAATGGTTAATTGAATAATTGTTGTTTGTGCTTTGGTATCGGTTGATAAAATATCATAGCGAGCTGGTCCATATTTTACACCTTCAAAACGCAAACCTCGACTTAAAGGTCGTAGCTGCTGTTTTTCAGGTATTCCTTTAACCTTTGCAACGTAGACTTTATCAACTTCATGTTTTGGATGCGTTAATTTTTGAGTAAATGCGCCATCATTGGTTAACAATAACAAGCCAGATGTATCATAGTCCAACCGCCCTACCGGATAAATCCGTTCTGTAATTCCAACAAAATAATCCGTAACAACTTTTCGGCCTTTATCATCACTAACGGCCGAAATCACACCGCGTGGTTTATAAAACATAAAATAAACTGGTTCTTCTTGATTAATGGGAACATTGTCCACTTCAATTTGATCTTTTCCACTAACTTTAATCCCTAATTCTGTGACAATCGTGCCATTAACTTTGACCCGACCTTCACTGATTAATTCTTCTGCTTTGCGGCGAGAAGCAATTCCCGCATGGGCGATAACTTTTTGCAATCTTTCCATTATTCTTGTCCTCCATTTTCTGTCTCACTGAAACGGTCAAAAAATAAATCCATTGGAACATCTTCAGTTAGCTCATTTTCCATTGCTTCAATATCAGGTAACTCAGCTAAGGATTTTAGCCCAAAGTAATCCATAAAGTAAGCAGTCGTTCCATATAAAATTGCACGGCCTGGTCCATCAACACGGCCCTTTTCTTCAATTAATTGTCGCGCCACTAATTTTTGGACCGACCCACTAGATTGGACACCGCGAATCTCATCGACTTCCATTCTGGTTAGAGGTTGTTTGTATGCAATAATTGCTAAAGTCTCTAATGCCGCCTGAGAGAGGCTGTTTGACATGGGAGACTGTGCATATTTTTTTAATAAAGGAGCAAATTCTTTTTTTGTCGTGAGCACAAAATGATTGCCTACCTCTAAGATATGCAAAGCGGAATTCTCATCCTCATCATAACGACTTTGCAGGGTTTGAATCATTTCATAGGTTTGCGCTGTTTTGCTATTTAATAAATAGCTCAATTCTTCCAAGCCAATTCCTTCGTCGCCTACTACGAATAAAATAGCTTCTAATTCACTAATTTTCATCTTTTTCTCCTGTTGCAAATAGCGTAATTTCGCCATAGTTTTCCGTCTGAGTGATAGCTACACTGCCAGTTTTCATCAATTCCAATAAAGCCAAAAAAGTAGCCACTACTTCACTTTTGGTATAACTTTGTAAAAATTCAGCCAGATTTCTTCCTTCATTTGGTTTTAGCCCAGCTAAACCAAGCTTAATAGCATTCATTTTATCTTCAATTGTTGCTTCATCTGAAGTAATTGTTGTTTCAACCACTTGACGCTTTTTCTTTTTTTCTAACATGTTGTGAAATGCTAAGAATAAGTCAATCGTATTTAATTGATTTGCTACTAACAATGGACTCTCTTCTTTGTACTCATCAACATCCATCGGCTCTTTAGTAAAGTAATCACTACGCTCTTTTGCCTTATCTGATAGTATTTCTGCGGCATATTTAAATTTGCGGTATTCTAATAATTGGGTTACCAAAACTTCTCGCGGATCTTCTTCATAAACATCCTCTGGAGCAACAAACTCTTGCTTTGGCAAAAGCATTTTTGATTTAATTGCCATCAGTGTGGCGGCCATCACTAAGTAATCTCCTGCCACTTCCAATTCCAAGGTCTGCATTGCATGAATGTATTGCATATATTGTTCCGTAATTGCGGCAATAGGGATATCGTAAACGTTGATTTCTAATTTTTGAATTAAATGAAGCAACAAATCCAACGGCCCTTCAAAAACAGCCAATTTAACATTAATTTCGCTCATAGTTCACCAACTTCTATGCACGAGGAAAATACTGTTTGTAAACATCCGTCATGCGTTTTTTCGTAATATGGGTATAAATTTGGGTAGTTGAAATATCAGCATGCCCTAATAGTTCTTGCACTGTTCTTAAATCTGCACCATTTTCCAGTAAATGAGTAGCAAAACTGTGACGTAATGTATGAGGAGTTACAGTTTTATAAATACCAGCCTTTTGCACAATTGTCTTTAAGTTTTTCCAAATCCCCTGCCGACTAAGACGGCTACCGTGATTATTTACAAACAAATATGCTTCATCAGGATTTTTACGCGTTAAGTGAGGTCTGGCTTCTGAGAGATAGCGCTGTACCCACTTTATGGCAATATCTCCTAAAGGAACAATACGTTCTTTATCGCCTTTACCTAATGTTTGCAATAATCCCATTTCTAAATGCACATCATTTAACTTCAAATTAATTAACTCACTAACACGTAGTCCTGTTGCGTACATCACTTCCAAAATAGCACGGTCTCGCAGTCCCAGTGTTTCTTTTGTATTCGGCGTAGCCAATAATTGCTCGACTTCACTTAAGCTCAATGTATCGGGAAGCTTCTGTTGCTTTTTAGGAGAATCAATATGTTGCATTGAATCGTGATCTGTATAACGTTCTTGGCGCAAAAATTGATGAAAACGACGTAAGCTCGTAATCATACGGGCAATCGTTGCATTGGAACGCCCACTTTCTTTTAAGACTTGTAAAAAACTCACAACAGTGAAACGATCGATTTCTTGCCAATCGGTAATTTGTTGCTGTTGTAAAAATGCTAAGTATTGCAAAAGGTCTCGTTGATAACTTTTTTTTGTATTTTCAGCTAGTCCCCGCTCAATCGTTAAATAATGTAAATAATCGGTAATTTGTTCTTGCATCTTTCACCATATCCTCTTTTGTAACATCTTTATCATCATACCAAATCAACACCATTTGTAACAGAAAAAAATAAGCTACACCAAAGCCAACATGTGACTCTGGCATAACTTCATTTTTTTTGACAATTCTGGCAGATACCATGAAATGTTAGCCGATGATCTTTAACCAGAAAATGATATTTATTTTCAACGATTTCTTCTACATCACCTAATAAATCTTCTTCAATTTCTTCAATATTTCCACACTCAATACACAATAGATGATGGTGAAAATGTTGCGCACCTTCTTTTCTTAAATCATAACGCGAAACGCCATCGTTAAAACTAACTTTATCGACAACATGCAATTCTGTTAAAATTTCCAATGTTCGGTACACCGTAGCTAACCCGATTTCAGGGCTTTTTCGTTTAACAAAAAAGAAAACTTCTTCAGCAGAAAGATGATCTTTTTCATTTTCCAATAAAACTAATAACGTAGCTTCCCGCTGCGGAGTTAATTTGAATCCGGCTTCGTGAAGTTGTTGTTTCACTTTTTTCATTGTCGTTATTGTATCCATGTGTCCTCCGCAACCTTCTTTATAATAATTATAAACTAGCATCATTTTACAAACCCTAGATTATACTCATTATAAGGAAAAAGCAAGAATTATACAAGGTCTGTTTTCTCAATTAGATAAGTAAATCCTTCTTTTTGTTCAACTAATTTCGCTTTTAGTAAATGTCCCATTGCTCGCTTAAATTGACCTTTACTAATACCAAACATTTCTTTGATTGCTTCTGGTTCCGATTTATCGGTATAAGGCATTTTATTTTCTTTAGCACGTCGTAAATACGCTAAGATCATTTCAGCATCATCCCCAATCGCTTCATATGCCCGAGGTTTAAGGGATACATTTAAAACACCATCTGGACGTACACCAATTACACGCCCTGAAACCACTTCACCTAAACGAGGTTCCTGGTAACGTTCACTGGGATGAATAAAACCAAGATAAAAATCTTCTGTTAAAATATAAGTTCCAGCAATCTTTAAGCGAAAAACTGTCCCTGTAATATTTTGATTTTTTTGTTCTTCCCGTCCTTTTTTACTCATGGAACGAAAAACTTTTTCTTCTGCTAAAGTCCCCCAAATACGTCCTTTTGGATCGACGCGCAATGCAACCAATAGCCGATCGCCTTTTTTGGGCCATAATTCCGTTAATGTCGGAAGTTCATCTAGGGAAACAGCGATTTCTTTATCCGGTAAGCCAATGTCCACAAAGACACCTAGGTCACGCCTTGAAGCAATAACCGTTGCAAAAGCGTAATGTCCTTGGCGACTTTTCGGAATTTCGGTGGTTAATGCATTTTCATGCCGCTGATTTTGGTAGGCAAAACCTGTTACGCTTTCTCCTAATTGATGTTCGCCTTCACTTTTTGGTAGACAAAAAGTAACACCATTCTTTTGAACAAAATAGGCAACTTCATTTTCATCTGTTACCATTCCTGTAATAATAGTAGCTAATAATTCATTCATAATTTTTCTCCTTGTTGCGCTTATGCGCCGAACTACATGATAAGACGGATTAAAGCAATCGCTAGAATTCCGACCATCACAATTTTCATTAAGTCCTTCGTATAGTAACCTACCATTAAAGCAGGGATGCTGGCAAGTACTTCCGGCCCTTTAATCGTTGGCCAATTTCCAGTTTCAAAATTCAACAGACTTTGAATTAACAGTGCAAATAAAATACAAAGGGGTAAATAAGATAAAAATATTTCTGCGGTTGGTGGAAATTTTATTTTTTTGGCAAAAGCAAAAGGTAGAATTCGAGGAATCCAAGTGACCACACTACAACCTAAAATTAATATCAGTATATTGCTAGCCATCGTGAGTCACCGTCCCAACCAAACAGCCAATAAGAGTCGCCATAATTACTGCAATTTCAGCAGATGTAAAACGCATAAATACAACTAAAGCAATTAAAACACTCGCTAAAACTTGCAGTGTTTGTTTCGTTCGTTTTTTTAACGGCATCTCAATTTGAAACAGACATAACCCTAGAAACATCGCCGTTAATGCAAAATCTAAACCAAAGCGATTAGGATCAGGAATAAATTGTCCTAATAGACCGCCTCCTATATTGGCTAAAATCCAAGTAACGTAAGCTGCTATATTTAGTCCATGCATCCACTGTGCTGTCAAAGGCTGTCTTTCTTGAAGTGCCGTCGTTAAAACACCATATGATTCATCGGTTAAAAGTGTGCCAATACCAATATTATTTAGAAGAGAATCTGATTTAAAATAGCTCGTGACGGATAAACTCATCAAAAAATGCCGAGAATTCACAAGAAAAACCGTTAAAATAATAGTCGAAACCGGTGCATGAAGCGCTAATAAACCACAAATAATAAATTGTCCACTACCAGCATAAACCAATAACGACAATAAAAAAATTTCAAAAATAGAAAGTCCGACCCCTTTTTCTACGACCCCGGCGGCAAAACCAATCCCTACATAACCAAGCATTGTGGGTACACAAGCTTTAATTCCATCGGAAAAACTTTCATACTGCTGTGTTTCTGCCACAAAGATACCCCCTTCTTTTCGTTTGCTTTTAATCATAACGAAAAAAAGAGGGCAAGACAAGAAATTGTCAGAAAATAAATAAAATTCGTTCTTCTATCTAATTGTATGGTCGTTACCATTGCCACGGAAATAACCCGTCTTACAATTAATCGTAACGATATAATAAGGTAAAGCTTTTTCAGAAATTCCTTTTAATAAAGAAGATCGGGTATTCGTAGCAAATAAATTATAGTAACCTTCTCCATTTTCAATGGTCACGGGCTCTAAATAATAGCCACCGGCTACGATATATCCTCGGTCAATACAAGTTTGAATCACTTTTTCTTGAATACCAGCATTCCATACCCAAGCTGTATTATTAGTATCTGCTACTGCGCTAGGATTTGTTGCCATAATCGGTGCATTATTATTATTTGGCTGCATATTAGGTGATGCTTCTGCCGGCAAGTTGTTACTTTGTTCACTTTCACTTTGCGCATTATCATTAGCCGCTTTTTTTGCAGCAGCTGCTTGTGCTTCTTGTTGCTTTTTGGTTTCAGCAGCTTCTTTTTTGCTTAATACGTCATCTACTTTTTCTAAATTTGCCATTAAAGTTTTCTTTTGATTTCCTTCAACCAATTTTGCGACGGCTTTTTGAGCTGTTTGATATTGTTGACGTGTCGCATTATCTTTGACTTTTTCATCGGTATAAACCACAGCTATTGCTTTTTTTGCAGTATTTAAATCGTTTAATTGTGACTTGGCATCACTAATAACGTTATTGATTGTCTTAGAAAATTCATCGTCAGTAGTCAAAGGCTCAATATCGATGGTACTTCCTTTAATCGCAGTAGCTGTTTTTATTTCTGAACCCTTTACCACAGGGGTTTCAAATAGATTGTTTACTTGCGTAATAATATCCATTTTTTCTTGAATACTTTTTATTTCGTTTGTTAGTTCTTCCGTGTTATCCTTTGTTCCAGCGGACTTGGCTGCTTCTTTTAGATTATTTACTTGCGTCGTTAAATCAGCAAGTTGATTTGCTGTTTTATCAGACTTAATAAACTGATGTGTGTTATCTGTATAAAAGTCAGCAAGTTGAGTTTGAATCGCTGTCTCTTGTTTTTCTATTTTTTGCTGCTCTTGCTGGGCTTGTGCTTTTACATTTTGATCGTGAACATAATAACCATACCCACTGCCCCCTAAGATAATCGCCGCAGCTAAAAGTACAAACGGCCATTTTTTTCGTGGAGATTTTGACACTTGTTCTGTTGAAGACAGATTATCGATTTTCTCTTCTTGATCAGGGCGTACTGCTTCTCCTTGATCCCCTATAGGAGAGGCACTGTTATCAAGAGCCTCGTCTTTTTCAGTGATGGGTTCTATTTGGTTTACAGTAGAGGAATCGTCATTTTCGGGGAGATTTTCAAGTTGTTCCTTCTCCGAACTTTCAGCTGCGGTTTCAGCCATATTTTCTGTTTCCTGGTCATTCTTTATTGCTGTTCCTTCATTTGAAAGTTTTTCGCCATCCACAATCGGCTCACTTACTTCTGATTCTGCAGTCTTAATTTCAGCTATTGGTTCTAAATTGTCGTGAACACTATTCTTTGTTTCTTCCAGATCCGTATGACTTTTTTGGGATTCAATCTGGTCATTTTCAGGAACAGGAAAAGATGCTTCTTTCTCCTGGTCTTTATCATCTTCAGCCGTCGGCAGCGTCTCTTCATAATCATCTTTATGCTTTTTGATGTAATCGGCTAAAATTGGATTCACATCAGCTAAATCATCTTCTTTTGTGGCTTCATTTAAGGATTCTTCCATCACTGAGCCAATTGAAACATCTTTAAAATCCGACCATTTGACCGAATCATTATTTTCGCGATTATTCTCTTTAATCGTTGCAAGTTTTCCGGCAATATTTTCTTTTATTTCTTCACCACATCGCGGACAAACCATTTGACCGTTAAGCGGTTCAAACCCGCAGTGGGGACATTTATTAATCACTGTTTTTCTTGCTTCCTTTCTGCATAAAACTTTGATTCTCTCCTAGTCGACTAAAAAACTGCCAAACTATCTAGTCTATTATAAACGTTTACGCTTAGGATAGGAAGTTAGGATTTTATTAAGAAAGTGACAGTTATAAATCACTTGTTAAAGTCCTTTAATCTATTGAAACAATTAAAACTTTCCATAACTATTTCTGTTATAAATTCTTAGAAAAATTTTTATTTTCATCATCGTGGACATTTTTTCATTTTGTTCATCACTTCAATATACTTTTTATACCCATTTTGCAATTGTTAGGTAGAATAAAAATTGACGTAAAAAAACTGTTACCTTGCTTGCACAAAGTAACAGTTAAACTTTATTCTAAGAAATCTTTTAGTTGTTTTGAACGAGAGGGATGACGTAATTTCCGCAAAGCTTTTGCTTCAATTTGACGAATTCGTTCTCTAGTAACGCCAAAGACTTTTCCGACTTCTTCTAGCGTCCGTGTACGACCATCATCAAGACCAAAACGAAGACGCAACACATTTTCTTCACGGTCTGTCAAGGTATCTAGAACATCTTCTAGCTGCTCTTTTAAGAGTTCGTATGCAGCATGTTCAGCTGGACTAGTTGCTTCTTGATCTTCAATGAAGTCTCCTAAATGCGAGTCATCTTCTTCACCAATTGGCGTTTCCAATGAAACCGGTTCTTGCGCAATTTTTAAAATTTCGCGCACTTTTTCAGTTGGTAAATCCATTTCTGCACCAATTTCTTCAGGTGTTGGTTCCCGTCCTAAGTCTTGTAGCAATTGGCGTTGAATTCGAATTAATTTGTTAATGGTCTCAACCATATGAACGGGAATCCGAATTGTCCGGGCTTGGTCGGCAATCGCACGGGTAATCGCTTGACGAATCCACCAAGTAGCATAAGTAGAAAATTTGAACCCTTTACGATAATCGAATTTTTCTACAGCTTTCATTAGCCCCATGTTACCTTCTTGGATTAAATCCAAAAATTGCATACCACGCCCAACATAACGTTTGGCAATGGAAACAACTAAACGCAAGTTTGCTTCAGCTAAACGTTGTTTTGCTTCTTGATCGCCTTCTTCAATTTTTAAGGCTAATTCAACTTCTTCTTCAGCCGTTAAAAGTGGAACGCGACCGATTTCTTTTAAATACATACGCACAGGATCATTAATTTTAACTCCTGTTGGTGCGGACAAGTCTTCTTGTTTGGCTGCTTCTGCTTTCTTTTCATTGCTCTTTAAGCTGTGAACAGACGGTTCGCCATTCTCGTCGACAACGCTAATACCAGCATCCTCAACTTTTTGGATTAATTTGTCCATTGCGTCAGCATCTAATGAAAAAGGTGTGGCCAATTTATTGGACAACTCGTCATAAACGACTTGGCCATTGGGTTTATTTTCTTTGATAAAGGCACTTACCGCTTTATCATACTCTGTTTTTTGTTCTTTTGCCATGAAAAGAAGGCCCCCTTTGTGTAATTAAGCTTGCTGCAATTGCTTGGTTAAATCTATTATTTCAACTGCCAACTCTAATGCCTGCTGCATATTGCCCAATTGACTTGCTTCTTGCTGCAGAAATTTCTTTTGATTAATTTTTTCAGCAATGCGCGCCTTTTGGAATAATCGCAAAATGCTTTTTATTTCTTCTTCAGAAGAATCTTGCGGTACATTAAGGTAGGCAATTTCAATCACTTTATTTTTTATTGTCGTTTCCGTCAAATAATCGAGAAAATCTGGTAATGAAAAACTACCAAAACTTTCAATAAAGTTCTCATACATAAAATAAATCGTTTGGTACTCATCATGTATAAAAACCAATTCCACTTGCTGCAGACGATTCAGTAGCGAATTATCATTAAAGAGCCGATACAAAATTAACTGCTCCCCCCGCTCTACCTGAGTCAAGGGACGTTTAACTGTCTGAGTTGCAGGCGTCGTTTTTACTTCATGGGCGCCAAATTGTGGTGCATCCTCATAAGCAGTATTTTGCTGTGGCGGTTTTGCCGCCTCTTGTCGACGTTTTTGTTTAAACGCACTTAGTTGTTGTTGCAACGTTTCCCGACTTAAATGAAACTCTGTTGCGATTTGGGTCAGGTAGCGATCTTGGGCTAATAAGGAATCAACTTTTGCCAATTCATGCAATAAATCCGTAACATAGTCTAGCTGTTCTTTTTCGTTGCCAAGATTACGATTTTGCCGTAAATACGCCATCTTAAAACCAAAAACAGTTTCCCGGCCATGATAAGCTAGTTCATAAAAAGCGGCACTGCCGTACTTTCGAACATATTCATCTGGATCAAGTTTTTCTGGTAACTGTAAAATTGCTAAATCCAAACTACTGTGTTCGTCTAACATACCAATAGCGCGATCTGTCGCTGCTAAACCTGCCTTATCACCATCGTAACTAATGACAATTTCGCCAGCAACGCGTTCAATTGCTGCAATTTGTTGGCTCGTTAAACTTGTTCCCATACTCGCAATACCATTTTTAACCCCCGATTGCCAAGCTGCGATAACGTCCATAAACCCTTCAAATAGAAAAACGGTATTTTCTTTACGAATAATCGGTCGCGCTTTATCAAAGTTAAAAAGAACTTGCCGTTTGTTAAACAATTCGGTTTCCGGGGAATTTAAATACTTCGGTTGATTTTCTCCTGGAAAATCCGGTGTTGTTAAAATTCGCCCAGAAAAACCAATTGTCTTTCCCTTTGCATCATGAATGGGGAACATAATCCGTTGATAAAAGCGATCTGCTAATTCACCATTTTCCCGTTCAACAAAAAGTCCTGACTGCGCTAAGAGTGCTGCCTCTACTTTTTCGTTTGCAAAAACTTGCCGCAAAAATTGACGTTCATTTGGTGCAAAGCCGATTTCAAACTCTTTAATCAACTCTTCTGTTAAGCCGCGACTTACTAAATAATCTAAGGCTACTTGTCCAGCAGCGGTGTTTACCAACATATGGTGATAAACTTCCTTTGCTTTTTCATGAAGCTTAATTAATGCGTGTTGGGGTGAATTGCCAACTTGTGTGGTCGGCTCCATCTTGTATGCGGCAGCAAAAGGAATTTGTTCAATTTCAGCTACTTTCGCCACAGCTTCAGGAAAAGTTAGCCCTTCTAATTCTTCGACAAAACCAAAGACGTTTCCTCCCCGTCCGCAACCAAAGCAGTGAAAAATCTGCTTGTCTTCTGCTACAGAAAATGAAGGTGTTTTTTCTTCATGAAACGGACACAAGCCAACATAATTTTTGCCGGCTTTTTTGAGCTGGACGTACTGACCAATGACTTCGACAATATTACTCTTTTCACGAATTTCATCAATTACATTCTGAGGTATTCTAGCCACTTCAACTCACCTCCAGCCTGCAAATTATTAAATAATTGTTATCGGTAAAAAATCGCACTAATTAAAAATCAGCGCGACTTCAAAAAAGACCCAATAATACAAACTATATTCTAACATATTCCCATTGTTTTTCAAGTCTTACGCCTAAAAGAGCGCGATTTGAAAAACAGCGATAAAAAAGAGGGAAATAGAAATAATTTATATTCGTCTTTGACTATTTCGGAGTTAGAAACAATTGTATTTTATCATTACCCCTTATTTATATTGATCTTCTAATTTACTCATCCATGCGCCTAATAACGCGCCAAGAATACACAATACCAAGCAACCCGCATAGCCGGCAAAACTAAAACCATTATAATTGGTTGGAATAATCATCACTGTTGAAGCAAATACAATCCCTAAAATAAAATGGAACAGTTGTGGATATGCTTTACTAAAAATATAATCCATGACTTTAGACAAACCCAACACGGTGATAATGCCGCCAATACCAATGGGAATGATAACGCTGAAATTTAAATCTTTAATGCCATCTGACATTGCTTTATACATACCCATATAAACCAAAAAGTTAGATGGGCTAAGACCAGGTACGATCATCCCTAAACCAATTAACCCCCCTGCAATAATCCAGGTGAAAAAATTCTGCTCTACATGGGAAAATAAGCCAGACCCTTTCCACAAAAATAAAAACCCTAACGTAAAGCTAATAATTAAAATAATAATTTCTCTGGTGCTACGTCCTTTTTTACCAGCTTCTTTCCATAAAGCTGGGACTGTTCCAATAATACACCCCACAAAGAACCATAAAATAATTGTTTCGTAAGTTCCTAGTAAGAAACTTACCACAAAAGATAATAAGAAGACCCCAGTAATACCACCTAAACCAATTGGAATAAAAAATAAAATATTTTCTTTAAAGTTACGGGTAATATGCGCTAAAAAGGAAATAATACGCTCATAAATACCAAAAATTGCAGCTAACGCCCCCCCAGAAACGCCAGGTAAGATAAAACCCGAACCAATGAACATTCCTTTAACAAAGCGTAATAGCCAATCTTTTGTTTTCGCCTCTTTTGACACTGATTTCTCCATTGTCCCAAAACACTCCTCATGATTACATTCAAGTTAAGTAACCCAATTAATAAAATCCCTTTTAAAGTTTAGCATACTGATTTCTTCTTGCAAGCTAAAATAAGAAGTTGGTCCAATGGATTTTCTTTTCATTTAATTTCACGACATCCGCATAAAACATATTCCCGCCATTATGGTATAAAAATCCGCCATTATAAAAAAAGGACTGAATTCCCCAATAACGATATTTTGTTTTATCTTGATTTCCTAAAATTGGCGATAAAACATCTTTTGAATATTTTTCTGCCAATTCGACTGTATTTTTACCCCCATTTTTTGCTACAAAATCAATATAATCCAATCCAAAATTATAAGCTTGTACAGCAGTCCAAATATCACAATTGGCAGCTTGCGCTTTTTTTACCGCGGTTGCCAAAAATTTAACGCCGGCATCGATACTCTCATCAGAGGTGGCAATTTTATTTTGTTCGCCATAACTACTCTCTGAACTCTGCATAATATCTGCCCCTTGTCCTTTTGATTCGGTAAAAATAATTGCTTGTGCAAGTTTTTCTTGGGCAGGAATTTGATATTTTTTTACTGTCTTTGTTACAGTTGCATCATATTGATGTACTTGTTTTAGTATTTGATAATTTCGGTAGCCAACAACGAGAATCCCGATGAAGGCAATCACAATTAAACTTTTCAATACAATTTTGCCAATTTTTTTCAACATAGAAACCATCCAAACGTTTTAAGTATTTTTCTATACTACTATTTCTCTTTTCTGATGGCTATTACAAAACAATTTCTTTGCAATAATTTTAGAAAAACAAAATATTTCACAGCAGCTTACAATATTGTTTGGCTAAAATTACCCATATCATTGTTCATAACTTTAGCCAATCGTTATAATAAAAGAAAAGGAGGGTGCCTATGACGACTGGATTTATTACCTTAAGTGATCAAACCAAACTATACTATGAACGTTATGGTGCCGGTAAACCCTTAATTTTTTTACATGGCAATAACAGTAGCGGCCGCTATTTCCAAAAGCAAGTGCCTTTTTTTGCCCAATATTTTGACTGTCTTATTGTCGACACTCGCGGACATGGCCGTTCTAATAATTATGCTAAAGAGCTCAATTTTCGTCTTTTAGCCGGGGATTTAGCAGAAGTAATGGAACAATTAAATCTTTCCAAAGCATCTATTTTAGGTTTTAGCGATGGGGCAAATTTGGCCATGGTTTTTGCTCATATTTTCCCCGAAAAAGTGGATCGTCTTATTTTAAATTCTGGCAATTATCGGTTAAATGGTGAAAAATGGGCAACAAAAATTGTCACGCAATTGGGTTATTTTGTATTTGCATTTTTAGGCCTTTTTAGCCCCGCTTTTTATCGGCAAAAAAATATGTTGGGATTAATGATTGATGATTTGCCAATAAGTACGACGGATTTGAGTCACATTACGGCCAAAACATTAGTCATTGCAGGCACACATGATCTCATTAAAACCCGTCATACAAAAAAAATTGCAGCACTGTTACCCAATAGTAAGTTAGTTTTTATTGACAACGCTGGCCATACTGCTGCCTCTAGTCACTCGAAATTTTTTAATCATGTTGTTTACAAATTTTTACAAGAAAAGTAGGTGTTGATATGCAAAAAATTATTGCCAAAGTAAAAAGCTACGAAAGTATTTTAAAAACAATTTTTCTTTTAGCTGTTATTGTCATCGTGGTCGGCGAACTTATTTCAATTAGTAAAACCATCAATGTCACCCAGTTAAAAGCGACATTAGGTGATGTGCCAATTTATAAAGTCTTTTTAATGTTTATCATCGGTCTTGTCGCGGTCTTGCCAATGGTGGGTTATGATTTCACATTAAACAAGATGTTAAATTTGAATCACAAGAAGAGTTATATTTTTGAAATGAGCTGGTTAATAAATACGATTAACAATATTGCCGGCTTTGGTGGTTTTATTAGTATTGGGTTACGTTCAGAGTTTTTTGGTAAAGGTAAAAATGGTAAAGATGTAGCCAGTGCACTATCTAAAATATTAATCTTCTTAATGTCTGGTCTTTCCATTTATAGTTTGATTTCTTTTTTCCTCGTTACTTTTACCGATATTAATCCTTATTTAAAACAGTATTGGATTTGGTTAATTGGCGGAGGCTTGTATTTTCCAGTTGTTTTGTTAATTACGCATTTTAAAAAGACTGGTTTACTCGGCGGGTTAAAACAACAGTATCGTCTTGAACTCATTGTTTCTTCTTTTCTTGAGTGGACAGGCGTAGCGGGTTCGTTTTTAGCAATTGGGTATTTGATGGAAGTTCCTTTTCCTTTATGGCAAGTTTTACCTTTATATATTGCAGCCTCTGTCATCGGGATTGTCTCTATGATTCCCGGCGCATTGGGTAGTTTTGATATTATGATGATTCTAGGGTTGTCAAATCTGGGCATCAATCGTGAAACTGTTATCGCTTGGCTTTTGCTCTATCGAATTTTTTATTACTTGATTCCTTTTGCCATCGGTTTGGTGCTTTTTTTCAAAAACTTATGGACACAAGTGGATGGGCGTTATTCTGGTATTCCAAAGCAACTTACGTTAGAAGTCTTTCACAAAATTGAAGTTGTCATGCTTTATTTTTCTGGCATCATGATGGTCCTAATGGCAACGATTCCGCAAGCATTTTCAGAATTTAAATGGTTGCAGCACGTCAATCCATTTCGCTTTCATATTATAGTACAATTTCCAAGTATCATTTTAGGATTCAGTCTGTTGATTATGGGGCGCGGTATTGCTTCACGAGTTAAACGTGCCTATTTCCCGACGATTATGTTAATCGTGGCCGCTATTATTTATACGTTTTTAATTGACTTTAGTCTAGCGGCAGTCATTTTCCTAAGCCTGATTTTACTGATTACAATTTTATCCAAAACTGAATTATTTCGTGAACAACTCGTCTATTCTTGGGAACAATTAACTGTTGATGGAGTTATTATCGGAGGTTTAACCCTGCTTTATTTGATCATTGGAATTTACAATCTCCCAACATTTCCTCATCATCACCGAAAAACCATCAGCTTTTTCTTATTCCCTTCTGAAAAACTATGGTTTTCAGGCTTTGTAGCTATTTTAGTCATTGCATTGTTTATTTTGCTTTTTGTTCGTTATTTACAAGGAAAAAAGAAACAACCTGGAGAAACTTTTGATGAAACAAAAGTCAGTCATATTTTGACAACATATGGCGGGAACTCAGATTCACAATTAGTCTACCTAAAGGATAAAAGTATTTATGTCTACAATGATGGTAGTGATGATACTGTCTTTTTACAATTTGCCACTTACAATAATAAAAATGTGGTGATGGGCAGTCCCAATGGTAAAAAAGCAGACTTTGAAGCTGCCGTTGCCCAATTTATTCACGATGCCGACTTGTTGGGATATTTACCTGTCTTTTATGAAACAGATGAAGATACGGTCATGATTTTACATGAATTAGGCTATGACTTCATCAAAATGGGAGAAGAAGCACTAGTTGAATTGGATACATTTACTACCTCAGGTAAAAAAATGAAAGGTACTCGTGCCGTTTTAAATAAGATTGAAAAAAATGGTTTTACTTTTGAAGTTTTACAACCGCCTTATTCAGCTGACCAGATGGCAACATTCAAAGAAATTTCGGATAGTTGGCTTGATGGACGTAAAGAAAAAGGATTCTCACTAGGATTTTTTAACGAGGAATACTTGCAACGTGGTCCAATGGCAGTTGTCAAAAACAGCGAGGGTCAAATCGTTTCTTTCGCCAATATTATCCCTACTTATACCAATGAGATTGGTACTATTGATTTAATGCGACATCATGCTGACAAAGCGCCTTCTGGCAGTATGGATTTCTTGTTTGTTAATTTATTTGCCTATATGCAAGACCAAGGTATTCAATATTTTGATTTGGGAATGGCACCTCTGTCCAATGTCGGACAATCCCGGAAAAGTTTTATTCAAGAACGTATCGCTTATCTGGTTTATGAATTTGGTTCACGATTCTACTCTTTCCAAGGTCTGCGAGATTATAAAGAAAAATATGCCAGTCAGTGGCGTTCTCGTTATACCTTATACTCTCGTGATAGTTGGATTGCCTATGTTATGTTAGCTATTTTATTTATTGACAACCGTGGGATTGATAAAAAAATACCATTGCATGGTGTCAAACGCTTCTTGAAACGTTAAAAGATTTACTTTTCTACAAACTAAAAAAGCTGCCACGAAAATATATTTCGTGACAGCTTTTTTATATCATACGCCAATGTTTAAAAGGATAATAAACAAAGCGTGCTTTTCCTAGAATATCTTCTGATTTAATGGCGCCAAAAGAACGACTGTCTTTTGAAATACGTCGATTATCCCCCATTACAAAGTAACTATCGGGACCCAATTTTTTTGTGCCCGTGAGTTCTTCTAAAGAAAAATCATTGGTAAAGGAACCAGCGTCTGTGACATGTTTTTTATTGGCAGACAAAAATGGCTCGGAAACGACTTTGCCATTAACGTAAAGTTTATCATTGTCATAATGTAACTCATCACCTGGAAGAGCTACTACCCGCTTAATATAAGTAGTACCACTGGCAAGTTGAAAAACAACGACATCAAACCGTTTGATTTTAGAAATTTTTTCCATGATAACCATGTCCCCTTGCTTTAAGGTGGTTTCCATCGAATTTCCTTCTACTGGTACTGGAATAAGTAAAAATCCACGTACTAAAAAGGCAATAGCAAAAGCAATAATGGCATATTTTATTGTCATCCAAAAATAGTCTTTAAACTTTCTCATACCATTTCTCCTGCATCATTTCTGTGAAGCCATTTCTTTTTGCAATTCGTCAATACCTTTATGATAAGCCTCATCATGGGTAGTGATTTGGGTAGTTAATTGCTTTTCAATCGCATCGACAGTCTCTTTATTTAAACTTGGTGAGATAGACAATTTGTGCTTCCTTTGAAAATCTTTGAGAGCAGTAGTCGTTTTTTCGTCAAACGTATCTCCTTTAGTGTCATAGCCCAACGCACTTAAAAAGCGATTCAGGCGTTTGACATTCTCTGAGGTCTGCCCTTGTTTCAAATTTTTGTCCCGTGGTAACGGTGCTAAATAAGCATAATCAGGAAAATCCGCCTTAATAGTGGGTTCCAAGCCTTTTTCGTGGATCCAATTACCTTTTGGTGTAAGCCATTTGCTGACAGTCAGTTTCAAACTGCTTTTAGCATCTATTGGACTAACAGTTTGTACAGTTCCTTTACCAAATGTTGTAGTCCCAATAATTGGCACATGGGCAGACTCTTTTAAAGCAGCCGCAAAAATTTCTGAAGCCGAAGCAGAGCCACCATCCACTAAAACGACAGTTGGTTCATTTACTTTAAACCCTTGGTCAAACTTTTCACCAGCAATTGCTTTTGAAACGGTGCTGTGGTTGTCTTTAAATTCAACAATGGTTTGGCCATCTTTTAAAAACATGCTAGCCATTTGTTCCACTTGATCTAATAACCCACCAGGATTTTGCCTTACATCTAATATAAAAGATTTAGCACCTTGCTTGCGCAGTGAAGTAATCGCATCTTTTAATTCTTTGGCCGTATTCTCGCCAAAACTAGTAATTTGCAAAATTCCAATTTGCTTATCTTCTTTACTAATCTTCTGTGTTACTGTGTGCAGCGGAATCTTATCTCGTTTTAAAGTGACTGCAAAAGTTTCGCTTCCACGTTTGATTTGCAAAACAACTTCAGTTCCTTTTTTCCCCCGAATTTTAGTGACAACTTCTGCTAACTTTTTGTCTTTTGTGGTCATATCATCTACTTTTAAAATGATGTCTTGGGCTCTCAAACCACCTTTAGCGGCAGGGGTATCTTTTATAGGTGCCTGAACAATTTCAGGATAATCATTTTTAATTTGTAAAGTAGCGCCAATCCCTTCAAAACTATCCGATAATGACTGATTTAATTGATTAGAACCATCTTCATCTAAAAAGGTTGTATAAGGATCCCCTAAAGCTTCCGTCATTCCTTTTAGCGCGCCATTTACTAACGTTTTGGAATCAACATCGCGATAGTAGCTACCTTTTATCTCATCGTATAACTGATGAACTTGTGCTAAATCATCATTTTTTTGTGCAACTGTTTCTTTTTGCAATTCGTGGATTGTCCCATATAAATAACCGCCACCGCCAAAAAGAAGAGCCGTTACCGCTAGTGAAACGACATACAATTTAATGGATATTTTCTTCATCTTTGGCCTTCTTTCTTAACGATTGTTTTCCACATATTGCTCATAAATTCGGTCGAAAATATCCATACTCGATAGATAATCAACATTCATTTCCAAATAACTAGACAACTCATCATAATCACCAGTATGTTTGGGAAATTGAATATCATGACTTACATGATTAGCAAAAACCTGTTCTTCACTTAAATGGTTGGGTCCTTTCAAAGTTAAAACATAGTGATAAAAACTTCTACGCATCAAAATCCTCCCAGTGCTCTTTGATAAACTCTGCGCGTCTTTGATGATTTAAAGCAAAATTGCTTGGATTTTTTTTATAATAGTCTTGATGATACCCTTCAGCTTCATAAAAAGGTTGTGCTGGTTCGATTTTTGTCACAATAGGGTCAGCAAAAACACCACTATCCGCCAATGCTTGACGGCTTTTTTCAGCTGCAATTTTTTGTTCTTCATTTAAATAGAAAATTACTGGTCGGTAGTTGTCCCCACGGTCTTGAAATTGGCCAAAGGCATCAGTAGGATCTGTTTGTTGCCAATAAATTTGCAATAATTCTTCATAGCTAATAATTTTGGGATCAAAAATAATCTCCACAGCTTCTGTATGTCCTGTGGTGTGGGTCAAAACTTGTTCGTAAGTTGGGTTTTCAACATGACCGCCTGTATAACCAGAAGTCACTGTATAAATTCCGGGTTGTTCATCAAAAGGTTGCACCATGCACCAAAAGCAACCGCCGGCAAAAATTGCACGTTCCATCAAATCATTCCTTTCTTTCAGGTAAATATAAGCCCACTTGAATCTCATCGTCAATTAAATTGATTTTTTTAGCTTTGACAAAAAGACCAGTTGGTAGTTGAAATTGGTCCAAACGCAAGGTAATCGATTTATCTTTAGGCGTCACATCAATCCAATCAGGAAAATCATAACCACGCTTCACTAATTTCATTACCTCTTCAATTGGTAACCCTAGAGTACCAATGGACATACTTTTAGCTCGTAATTGAATATTACCATTTTCCATTACATAAGGATCAAAATACAAGTAAAATTGCACGGGAAAATTTAATACTTTGGTTTCACCAGAAAGCATCGCTTCATTTTCCAAAGCAAATTGATATTTTACACTACTGTCTTTTTGAAAATCTGTTAAATAATAATCAATTAGGGTATTTAACTGACTTTTATTCATAGATATCGTGGTAACTTCTTGTCCTTGTTTATCTGAGACCTTAGCGGATTTACTGTAATTTGGTTCTCTATTTGAAAAAATTCTGGTACCTAAAAATATACCTGAGCCAATAATAAAAGCAGTTAAGACCAAAAAGGCGATCTTCCACCCATTCATTTTTTTTATAGTAAATTTTTTTTGATTTTGTTTTTGTTCGCGCGTTTGTACTGGCTTATTTTCAGTCATATGCGACTACTCCTCGTCTTGATTCACTTCTCTATTTACTTTTTCACTAGCCACTCAGCTTGCGTTTTAATCAATTCATCTCGCAATGCATTGGCCATTAATTGATACCCCAAATTATTGGGGTGAAATTTGTCTTGATCGTACAATGCATTGTTATCCACAATATTTAAATCACTACTGTCAGAGCTTTTTAAATTTGCTTCTGAAGAAGAGTCTAGCGTACTATCAATCCCCACTTCATTATCCAAACCACGATATAATAAATCATTAATTGGAATAAAATGAACATTTTGAAACTTCTTGGTGGTTGTTTCTGTAGCCAAATTCCAATTATCCACAATTTTTTGCATATCGGTAATTTCAGGAAAGTTCAAATAAAAGGGATTATAAATACCAAAAACATAAATCGGTGCATTTTGATTTTCACTTTGCATTACTTCAATTATTTGCGCTACTCTTTTTTGATATTTTGCTTGTGGCTTTTGAAATGTGCTAATCGAAAGACCGAAAAAATTATCCTGAATAACTTTCATTAAATCATTGCCACCAACAGTTAAGGTTAAAATATCCGCTGTTGCTATATTTTTTAGAATTTTTTTCTCTTTTTTGATCCGTTTTAAAATCTGATCACTTCGTTCACCCGCAACACCATAATTTTCTAATTCGACGCTCGTTAAGCGATAACGTTCTTCAATATCATTTGCAACAATCGGGACAAAACCACCTCGTTTGGTCTCATCACCAATTCCTTCGGTTAAAGAGTCCCCCACGGCTACAAAATGAACTTTTTCTTTTTGATTTTTCACCACTTCGGTAGTCGTTTGTTCCAATATTGGCTTTGCAGCTGGAATCGCTTGATTTAAAACAATATAAATAAGCATGGCGCCAATTCCCACGATTAAAATGGTAATCAGGGGTTTAAAAAATTTCAAATGCTAAACCTCCTCTTTTTAAAACTAAGCTAAAAAAGCTGTAGTACCGCTTATTTTAGCAAAAAAAAACGTAAAAAGGTAGTTTCTTACTTCGATACTAACAAAGCTTTACATTTTCCTATTGCGGTTTAGGTAATCATCAAATTTTGCAAATGAAAAAGAAGCTAAAACAAAAAGCGTTCTTTCAGACTATAATCTCAATTATTTAGATAAATTTTCCTAATTCACTTTCCTATTTATCTAATGGCAATTGATTATTTAGCTTGCTTTTTGTTTTAACTTCCAATTATTAATCTTCTGTATAATAGGTAATGGCAAAAGCTCCCTTGCCTGTATGGGTCGCAATAATTGGCGTTGTATGCAACAAAGGAATATGCATATCTGGAAATAATTCTTGCAATTCTTTTTTGAATTCTTCACATAATGACAAACCATCTGCATGAGAAATGCCAATACTTTTTACGTTTGTTTTTTGTTGCAATTCTCTTTTCAAACCTTCAAACCACTTCGTAAAAGTTTTTGTTCCGCGTCCTTTTACAACGGGAATTAGTTCAGAATGATCAAAGTCCATTACAACCCGCATATTCAATAAATTAGATAAAATTCCGGTAGCACGACTGATTCGTCCTCCTTTGACCAAATTATCCAAAGTTGAAACGCCAATGTAAAGTTTCGTATTTTCACGTACTTTTTCAACTGCTGCTAAAACGTCAGGTAATGAATTGCCAGCTTGAGCCATTTCTGCAGCCTTAATTACTTGAAAAGACAAGCCTTGATCCGTTGTATCGCTGTCAATCACTGTAACGTCACTTTTTGATAAGTGACTAGCTTGGCGGGCAGCTTCTACTGTGCCACTTAATCCCTTCGTCATATGAATAGATAACACTTGACTGCCATCTTCCCCTAGCGCATCAAAAAGTTCAACAAATTCACCAATCGGCGGTTGACTGGTTTTGGGTAACTCTTTGGCACTCGCCATCATACTCATAAACTTTTCACCTGGTAGCGTTTCATCATCTTTATATAAGACGCCATCAATCATCACCGATAAGGGAACGATTTCAATGTTTAATTTCTCTTGTAATGCTTTTTCCATCGTACACGATGAATCCGTAACTATTTTAAGTTTTGCCATGGTTCCTTCACTCTTCCTTTAACATTGATCATCTTCATGTTAAAATACAGCTAAACATGCTCTGTCATTAAGTATAACAGAGACATTTTGTTTTTTCATTAATTTTGAAACATTCCCTAAAAGGAGGCTGTCATTACATGGATAAACCGCAATTTTCCCGCAAGTATTTAATCGTAAATGAAGTCTTAAACGCCGTCACCCATGGCATTGGTTGTGGCTTGGCAATAGCTGGCCTAGTTATCTTATTGATTAAAGGTGCACGCTTGGGCTCGCCGCTGCATATCGTTTCTTATGCAATTTATGGCGCCATGATGATTCTGCTTTTTTTATCCTCTACTTTATTTCATAGCTTAATTTTTACCAAGGCAAAAAAAGTCTTTCAAGTATTTGATCATGATTCCATTTTTCTTTTGATAGCGGGTAGTTATACCCCCTTTTGCCTGCTCAGCGTTAAAGGTTGGTTGGGTTGGGCATTATTTACATTAATTTGGTTATTGGCAATTAGCGGTGTTGTTTATAAATCGTTAACATTGCATAAAAAAGACACAGTTTCTAAAGTTTCTACTTTAATCTATTTATTTATGGGTTGGCTTTGTTTGGTTGCCGCCAAGGATTTGTGGTTATCCTTAGGAAGCGTTGGCACTGCACTTTTAGTTTCTGGAGGAGTAGCGTATTCAGTGGGGGCGCTTTTTTATAGTCTTAAAAATGTGCGCTTCATGCACGTTGTCTGGCATTTATTTGTGATGTTAGGGGCGGCCCTGATGTATTTTTCCATTTTACTTTATACGTAAAAAAAGATACCCATAAAAACGGGACACGTTCCAAAATTTGCAAAAATTTATGTATGTTCCTTTACTATAAAAAACGCCCTAAAACTCACTTTAGGGCGTTTTTTTCAGCTTAATCTACATGAATGCGTTCATATTCTTCAAAGGTATGGGGAAATTTATTTTTTTCATCTACTTTTCCCGCTGCTTTTTTTATTAGACGCCAGTTTTCCCATTCAATTGCGGGAAAGTACGTATCCCCTTCAAAAGAATCTTCAATTACCGTGCGAAAAATGTAATCACATTGAGGCAATAAAGCAGTATAAATTGCTGCACCTCCTGCAATAAAGACGGTTTGATCTTCATTCTTGGCAAAGTCAATAATTTCGTTGACATCATGCATCACATACACGCCTGCAGGAGCTTGATAATTTTCATTGCGCGTTAAAATAATAGTGGTCCGTCCCGGTAGCGGTCGTCCGCCCATGCCTTCGAAAGTTCGACGTCCCATTACTAATGTTTTGCCAATTGTCATTTCTTTAAAAAATTTCAAATCATCAGGTAAATACCAAGGCAATACTTCATTTTTACCGATTAAACCATTTTGATCTTGGGCCCAGATTGCTGCTAACATAATGGTCTCCTTTCAAATTTACTACTCACTTATTATTACTAAAGATTTAAACTGCAATTGGCGCTTTAATTGTTGGATGTGGGGTATAATTTTCCACTTTAATATCTTCCATTTCAAAGTCAAAGACAGAATCTTTTTCCTGATTTAAAATCAAGGTTGGGGCTGGTCGAACATCTCTAGATAGCTGTTCTTTCATCTGCTCAATATGGTTTTGATATAAATGGGCATCCCCTAAAGTGTGTACAAATTCTCCCACCCCAAGACCTGTTTCATGGGCAATTAGGTGCGTTAGTAATGCATAACTGGCAATATTAAACGGTACCCCTAAAAAAACATCGGCACTTCGTTGATATAATTGACAACTTAACTTGCCGTCAGAGACATAAAATTGAAACATTGTATGACAAGGGGGTAACGCCATTGAGGGGATGTCTTCTGGATTCCAAGCCGTTACAATTAGACGACGAGAATCAGGATTTGTTTTAATCATCTCAATAACATCTTTAATTTGATCAATGAAAGTACCATCTTGCTTTTCCCAATGCCGCCACTGATAGCCATAGATATGACCAAGATCTCCATGTTTTTTGGCAAATTCTTCATCTGCGACAATCTTTTCACAAAAGTCGGTCATTTGTTTTTGATATTCTTCATTAAATTTTTCATCCACCAATGAACGATGACCAAAATCCGTCATGTCAGGTCCGTTATAGTCATCACTTTTGATATAGCGTTCAAACGCCCACTCATCCCAAATATGATTATTATGTTGTAACAAATAACGGATATTGGTATCTCCTTTTAAAAACCACAGCAATTCGCTTTTAATTAGACCAAAAGGAACACGTTTTGTAGTTAGCAAAGGAAAACCCTCATTTAAATCAAAACGCATCTGATAACCAAATAAACTTTTGGTTCCCGTCCCAGTTCGATCGCCTTTATCATGACCTTCTGCTATAAGTTTTTTACCTAAGTCTAAATATGCTTGTTCCATGAATATCCTCCTCAAATTACACTCATAAATTCATTACTCAGTTGCAAATTCACTTAAATATTCCCAACGCTGCATTTTATCTTCTAAGATTTTTTCTGACTCACTAATCTGCTTTTGTAATTCTTGTAGTTTCGTAAAGTCCGCCCCTTGATGATTCATTTCTTCAGTTAGTGTAGCAATTTTTTCTTCTAATAACGTAATATCTTCTTCAATTGTTTGCCATTCTTTTTGTTCCATATACGTGAGCTTTTTCTTTGTTGTTGCTTCTTTTGTTAAACTTTCTGCTACTTTTTTAGTGGTAGTTGCTACGGAAATGTCTGCTGTATTTTCAGCTAAATAATCCGTGATACTACCAAAATAAGAATTAATAACCCCGTTTCCCTTAAAGACCAATAATTTTTCTGCTACTTTATCTAAAAAATAGCGATCGTGAGAAACCGTTAAGACAGCGCCAGGAAAGGTATCTAAATAATCTTCTAAAACTGTTAATGTCGCAATATCTAAGTCATTTGTTGGTTCGTCCAATAATAAAACGTTGGGTTGACCCATTAATAATTTCAATAAAAACAGACGACGCTTTTCGCCACCAGATAACTTGCCAATTGGCGTGCCATGTGTCTGACGAGGAAACAAAAAGCGTTCCAACATTTCAGTTACGCTGACTTGAGTTCCGTCATTTTTTTTGACCATTTCAGCTACTTCTTGCAAATAATTAATCATCCGCTGATTCGGATCCATTACATCATTTTGTTGAGTATAATAAGCCATTCTAACGGTCTCACCAATCGTTAAAATACCGCTTTGCAAGGGAATTTTACCACTAATAATATTGAGCAATGTCGACTTACCGGCACCATTTTCACCTGTAATACCAATTCGTTCACGTGCTTGAACTAATAAATCAAAATTAGTTAAAATTACTTTATTATCGTAAGCATAATTTGCTTGTTTAAATTCAATTACTTTTTTGCCAAGACGCTTGGTTGCCATTTCAATGGCAACTTGCTCCTCATTTTTGGTTTGTCCCATACTTTCTTTTAAATCTTCAAAACGATTAATTCGTGCTTGTTGTTTGGTTGTTCTAGCCTTGGCACCTGCTCGCATCCAGGCGAGCTCTTGTTTGTAAAGCTGTTTTTTCTTTTGCTCTACTTCAGCATTTACTCGTTCTCTTTCAGCTTTTGCGGCTAGATAATGTTCATAATTCCCACTAAATTCTTGCAATTCTCCATTGGAAAGTTCAAAAATCCGATTGGTTACGCGATCTAAGAAATAGCGATCATGAGTGACCATTAAAAGAGCACCGCGATAATTTTTCAAATAATTTTCCAACCATGTAATGGCATCGTAATCCAAATGGTTAGTAGGTTCATCTAACAAAAGTAAATCAGGTTCATCAATTAAAACTTGAGCTAAGCCTACACGTTTTTGCTGGCCCCCTGACAAATTCTTGATTGGTTCATGTAACTGATGAATGCCTAATTTTTGCAAAATAATTTTAGCATTCGTATCGGTTTGCCAAGCATCTTGTTCATTCATCGCAGCTTCTGCTTTTGCAAAACGCTTTTGGGCCTGATTATTGTTACCATCTTCTGCTAGTTGCTGTAAAGCCTGCTCATATTCTCTCACTACTTGAACTTTTATACTGTCGCTTTCAAAGACTGCTTGCAAAACAGTTTGATTATTATCAAAGTCACTTTCTTGCGCTAAATAAGCAATACGATAATCTTTTGCATAGTCTAGAGGATTCAAATCGCCGTCACCACTTTCAATTCCGGCAATAATTTTTAACAAACTACTTTTACCCGTCCCATTAATCCCGATTAAACCAATTCGATCTTTTTCATGAATCATAAAGTTTAAATCGTAAAACAATGTTTTTTCACCGTAAGTTTTGTGTAGTCCCGTTACCTTTAATTCTTTCATCTGTCACCCTCCAATGTCTCAAACATTGTACCATTATTTGCTAAAAAAAACAGGTAGGCATTTTTGTTAATCAGCTAATTTTTAGACATTGAATTTTAGCTTATAAAGCATAAGAAATGCATTTAATTATCTTTTTTTAACTTATCACTATGTATTGAAATATAAATGCGCACTTACGGTCTCTGTAGATTCTAGCCCTAGCATTAAAAATCAAATAAAAAACACTACTGTGGGTAAGTAGTGTCGAAAAACAGGTCTTAGATTTTTCTAAAAAAAGGAATTTTTGGTAAATTACCGGTTTGTCCCATTGCGTAAGACTCCAGAAGATTGACTTTACGACGGTATTCATTGGCAGCAAAAGTTGTAATCGTCCCTGCTGTTTCAAATAAATCAATTACTTTTCGTTCTAAATAATATCCGCGTAACATTTCTTTAATATAGGCTGGATCTTGCCGAATCATAACAGCAGCCATAAAATCGTTTAGTTCTAATCGCCCCATCATATTTTGACGCTGTTCTAAGAAATGGGCGATAATTTTTTCATCATAAACCCCATCTAAACTAGATAAACTTTGTTTAATTAACTTTGTATTACGCAAATACACTTTCTTAATTTGGCTTAAATCATTGGGCTGCATTTGTTTAGGAGCATTTTGTCTTCTTTCCAGGAACAGTTTAGGGTGTAAAATTACCCGAATAATCCGTCTAACCACTAATAACCAAAATGCAAGGAATGATAAAATCTGCTAACCCACAGAATGTTGAAAATTAGCAATAAAACGGGAATAAAAACGATACGTATTGCCATCAATTTCACGGCGACGAAAACTTTCATCTAAACCATCCCGTTCAATGCCAATAATTAAAGCTTGAATTTCTTGTACTTCTTGACGTTCGCTTTCCGTCATAGCCACCGTATAGGTATCCCACATGCGATTCTCATAACTTTGAATTACAGCTTTCAATGCAATTTGTTCATTTTCTGTTAATGTTTCATCCTGTTGATCCTCTTTTAGCTCTTCTTTGACTTCAGCCAAAATAGCTAGACCTTTTTCATCAACCGGCACTTCAGCTTCACCATCCGCTAATTGCGGCAAAACCGCTAAACTGATGAGCAAACTCAACAAAATAACACCGGCAGTCAAAAACAATAAGACGCTGCGTTGGGGAAATAACGCACCATGAAGACTCGTCGGTAAAATAAAAATAGTAGCTAAACTGACAGTTCCTTTAACGCCGCCAAAAGTTAAAAGTAAAATTTCCTGCCAAGATTTTGCTTTGCTTTTTTTGGCACTAAACAAATTCAATAGCAGTAGGAAAACAAAACGAATTAAAAATAAGATGACGGTAACTGCGACAATAACCAATAATAATAACCAGTTAGCATAAACATCACTTTCCCAAATGGGCGAGAAAACTTGCGAAATTTCAATTCCCAAGAAAATAAAGACGAGACCATTCAAGGTAAAGACAATCGTATTCCATGTTGCCGTTGAAACATTAGCAAGTTCGGCTTGAAATAAAGTAACTTTTTGACGCCCAGTTGCTTGCATCACTCCCGCTACCACTGCTGCAATAATTCCAGATACACCAATTATTTCAGAGAAAACGTATGCCACAAAAGGTAATAATAACTCAATTAGCAGATATGCGGTCACATCTTGTGCAGATAACTGTTCAATCAGCCGCATTAGTCGCCTTTTTCCCCATACGACAACTATACCGACAAAGGCGCCTCCAAGACTGGCAAACAGAAGTCGCCAAGAACCTTGCCAAACAGAAAAACTTCCTGTAATTAAAGCAATCGTCGCAAATTGAAAAGCTGTGACACCAGATGCATCATTTAAAAGACCTTCTCCTTCTAAAATACGCATCACTCGAGCAGGAATCTTCAAAGATTTAGTAATCGAGGAGACCGCAACTGCATCCGTTGGACCCAAAGCCGCTCCAAAAGCCATACAAGCCGCTAGTGGAATCGTGGGCATTAAAGTATGCAAGGTTATTCCCACCGCCAACAAAGTCACAAGGACACCACCAAAAGCTAAAGAGAGGATTGTCCCAAAATTTTTAAAAATAACGGGCAAATCTGCATGTTCCCCTTCGCGAAATAGCAATGGAGCAATAATTAAAACGAGAAAAATTTCCGGTCTAAAATTCAATGTCCGCCCATAACGCGATAAGCCAACTAAAACACCGAAAAAGATTTGAATGAAAAAAATAGGAACGGTCGGAATAACTTTGGCAAAAATATTAGAAAATGTAATAGCAACAGCTATTAAAATAATTAATTCAACTAACTCCATGCCTTACTCCTTTTGTTTAAATTCACATAATAATTTTAAAAAGATTTCTTTGCGAGCAACAATTTTTTGTTCAAGTTCCGTTAATTCCGCTGGCTCTTCTTCCAACTCGATCTGAGCTCTTTTAGCCTCTAAACGCAAAAGCTCGTGTTTTAAGCGCTCTAATTTACGATAGCTAAAAAGATTTTTACGCCGCACTCTTTCTAAAATGCGTCGTCTTTCAGCCATTGTTAAACTGCCATATTTTACCCGCAATAAATTCATTTGTGTTTCAAAGTCTTTACTCATGATTTTTCTCCCTTAAAAATGTCTCCCTAACAGTAGCGCAAAGAATGCAAGATGACAAGTAACAATAGTGACAGCCAAATAGAAACGTTTAATCAAACTCATTCTGAAAACTTTTAAAATCGATTATTTAAGATATTTATCCAATTCAGTCAAAAAGGTGTAGCAAAAAGCGCCACACCTCAAAAATAATTTAGTTATTCATATAAAGATCATAATAGGCATCCATAATTTCTTTTGCTATGGTTACATTCACATGATCATTATCATTTTTTAAGTTTGGTAACATCACGCTAATAGCGACCTTGGCATCATCAGAAGGCCCATATGCAACAATATTACTATTGACAGTATCGCTAAGTTTCTTTCCATCTTTATAAACTGCTGTTTCCGCAGTACCCGTTTTAGCTGAAGCGGACATTTTTGCGCCGGCTAGAGCAGTAGCAGTCGTATAAGGATCATTCCCATGAACCGCATCGTAAAATCCACCTTGAATAATATCCAATTGGCTTTTGGAAAGATTGACTGTATTTAATATTTTCGGTTGGATCGCTTTTTTTAAATTACCCAAATCGCCTTGTTTATCATTGCCATAGATGCCACTCACAATATGTGGTTGAATTCTATTACCGCCATTTGCCACAGTCGCAGCATATTGTGCCAATTGCATCGGTGTATAAGTATCAAACTGCCCAAAAGATAAATCAAGTACACTACCACCATTATTTTGAGAATCTAGTGACCGGGTTGGGGTAGAAATACCATCTTCTTCATTGGGTATATCAATCCCTGTTTTCACACCCATGCCATATTCAGAAAAGGCTTTTCGCAGTGCATCATAGGCCCCAAATTGTTTGTCAATTAAAGGCATTGAAACATTATATTGATAATCCATGTGTAGTAGTTTAAAAGTAACTTTCATCATATAGGCATTAGAAGAAATCTCTAGCGCTTTACGAGCCGATAAATTACGACTCCCACTCCCATCCTTATTATAAATGGAAGCTTTCACCGCTGTCCCATTGACTTTAATCGGTTCATCGTATAAAACTTCATTGCCCTTTAAGACGTCATTTTGCCAGCCAGCAGTTAGGGTTCCCGCTTTAACAACAGACCCCGGTACAAAAGAAGATTGCACTGTACCTAAAGCGTGTTCTTCTAGTTCATCGCTTTTTTCTTCATGTAAAAAACCTGCCATTGCTAGTACACCACCGGTATTTGGATCCACGGCCACTGCATAGGCTCCTGGGGAATAATCAGCTTTACCGGCATCAATAAGACCTTGATAATTTTTTTTCAAGATAGCTTCTACACGTTTTTGAAATTCAGCGTTAATTGACAACACTAAATTATCCCCTTTAGCACCAGGCGAAACTTCTTTTTGACTCGAAATGTTTCCCTGACGGTCTAACGAAACCTCATACTGGGATTTTGTGCCTTGTAGGACATCTTCATATTGCTTTTCTAAAAAGCTCGTGCCGACGCGATCGTTACGTGCATAGCCCTTTGCTAAATATTTTTCTAAATCTTCAGCCGGTAATCCGGTCGTTTCAGTCGAAACATTTCCTAAAATACTCCGTAAGGAACCTTTTTGAGCATAATCGCGGGTCCAATCAGTACCAGTGGAAACACCGGATAATTCACTAGCCCGCTCAGATACGACAGCTAATTCTTCATCCGTCACATCCCGATTTTTAATATAGACGGTATTTAAAGCCGAAGCGCTATTCATTCTTTTGAAAATCATTGCCGCTTTTTTTTGTTTGGTATTAAACTGAATTTCTTTTTTTGAAACTTTATCAACAAGTTTTGCATAAAGTTTACTTTGATCGGTAATTAATTTTTCGCTAGTACTTAAGCGATCGTTAGCCTTTTTTAGATTATCTGCATCGGCTAACCAGTAATCTTTTAAATCTCGTTCCTGCAATGTTTTTTCAATTGGAACATCGATTAATTCGTTTAAACGATTGGCGATTTTTAGTAAATCTTCAGCCGACATCGTATTGCCACGTGTAAATGTGATTGCAGGATTAGCCTTATTCGTAACTAATGGCTTCCCAGTAGCATCGTAAATCATTCCTCGTGGAGTGCTGCCTTTAATATTAATTGTGGAAGAAGCTTTCAATTGGGTAGCAATATTATCACCATTTACAATCTGCAAGTAACCCAATTGCGCAATTAAGGCAATAAATAAGGCAAAAATGATGAAGAAAAGAAAATTTAAGCGAAAGGGTACATGGGAGCGGGGAGCCGTTTTTGAAGGCGCGCGCCCATCTTTTAATTTTTTTTCAATATGAGCTCTTGTTAATTTATTTTTAAGATCTTTCATGAGTCAAATCCTTCCAAAACATCAGTACCGTTTTATTTTACCAAAAAAAGATTGAGAATACAGTTTTATTTATCAAATAAATAAAACCTTAAGTTTGTTTCTGCTCAATTTTCGAAATGTTCCACAAGAATAATTTTGTTTTTAATTTTTTATAATAAAAACGCGTAAATTAATGGTTTCGTTAGATTACCTTTTCTCATAAATTGTGAAACATTCAATTTATTTATTTTTTATTTTTATAAATTGTGGGTAAGTGTCTTTTAGTATATAACTTACACTAAAAGTTTTTAATTATGTGTTCTCGCTATCTAATATAAAACGCAATACCTTTTGTTTTACGGGTCAAAAAAGTGATTACAGATAAACAGCGCTCTACTAGAATCAACTTAAAAGACTGATATTCAGCTCTTTTCACCATTAGGCTTTTATAGTTTTTCAAATTTTTCTAATAAAATTGATTATTTCTCTTTTTACTGCCTTTTTCACAATAGCTGCTTTATAAAGCCAGACAATTTCTCTACTATAAAAAAAGGCAATCCTAAAATATGGATTGCCTTTTACCTTATTTTAATATGCTGCTTGTTCCTCATAATTTTGATCATAACCCGTACTATTTTGGCTACCATCATCATAAGCATCAGTTCCGGTTACATTTTGAACGGAACCATCTGCTTCTGAAGTTTGGGTAGTATCATCATAAAATTGGCCTTGGGCATAACCACTCGTATATTCATCACCTGTTGGTAAAGTTTCACTTGTAGGCAGACTCAATTCTGTTTTTAATTTATTTTGCATTGTCAAAATTTGATTTAAACCTAACATTTGATAATAAATGCCGTTCATCATTTGACCTTCGCCTTCTAATTGATCCTGCTCAATTTTTTTGAATGCCGGAATGTAATTATTGGCAATATCTAACATATCATCCCAAGAAAGGTCTGTTTTTGTATTTTTCTCAACTGCTTTCAAAATCTTTTGATAGTTTGCTACGCTGTCCAGACTCATAACTTTATTGACAATTTTTGTGATTACTTCGCGTTGGCGTTTTTGTCGTCCAATGTCACCTTCTGGGTCTTGTTTGCGCATTCTGGCATACGCTAAACCAGTTTTACCATTTAACTTGATCTCACCTTTTGGTACATGTACCCCTTCTAAAGTAAAATCAATTTTGTTATTCACAGTAATTCCGCCAACCGCATCAATTAAATCGCGTAACCCTTGCATATTAATGGACACATAATGATCTAGCGGAATATCTAACAGATTTTCAACTGAATCCATTGCCATTTCCACACCACCAAAAGCATATGCATGGTTCAATTTATCCATTGTGCCATAACCCACAATTTGAGTATAAATGTCACGATCTAAACTAACGATTGTCGATCTCTTTTTCGCCGGATTAACCGTAACCACCATCATAGAGTCTGAACGACCTTGTTCTGTACGCCCCAGGGCGCCAGTATCAATTCCCATTAATAAAATTGAAAAAGGTTCATTATTATCAATATTTGCTTTTGAAACATGGCGACTATTTTTTCGATCAATCTTTTCAACGATGGCATTAAAAGAACTGTTCGCATCGTGGTACATTTTGATTCCGTAAGCAGTTGCGCCTAAAACAGCAACAGTAATTACACCTACGATTCCTAAGATAATTTTTTGATATAAACGCATTGGACACCTCTTAAGTTAACTTTTTCATTTGTTGAATATCGTATAAATTTTGCCACAACTTCTCACTTTGAGCAATGCTGGATTACTTTTATTACCCAAACTTAACACTTTTGCAACATAAATGAAAAGAAGCGATCACCTTTGATCGCTTCTTTTCTTAAATATAATCGACAAAACGAGCACGGAATTTCATATGCAAATGACTACCTAGAATTAATAAAATTAAAGTTGTAAGCCAAAATATTAAGCCATAAGTCGTTTTCTCCCAAAACCAGGATCTACTCAAAAAGGAGTCCCGAAATCCTTCAATAATATAATAAAAAGGGTTGAGCTTTAAAAGTTTGACTAATGGTATAGGCAAATTTTTATTATTTATATCCCAAATCGGACCAGACACATAGAAGAGCAATCGTAATACCGATTGAAGAAAAATATGATAATCTCGTATTAAAACTGTTATCGTTGCATTTAACAAACCAAAAGCAAATAAAAATGCAACCATACAAATAAAATAATAAAAATATTGCAGCCAGTATATTGTCACAGGAACTTTAAAAATGAGCATTGTTCCAACTACAATTGCTAACATTGGAAAATACGAAGACAAATTACTCACAATATTAACCGTTGGTAAGATACTTACTGGGAATTTCATTTTAGCAACCATTCCCACTTGTCGATGGATAGAGTTTGACGCTCCTAAAACACCCGAATTCATGTAAAACCACGCTGTGATACCTATTAACATCCATCCAAAAAAAGGTACACCATCGATTTTTCGGTTGGCACTAATCCCGACACCAAAGATTAGATAATAAATTGCCACCTGAATAGCAGGATTCAAAATTTGCCACGCGAGTCCAAGATAATGACTTTGATATGTAGCTTTATCTTCATACCGCGACATTCTAATAATCATGCCTAAGTGGCGAAATTGCTCTTTTATTACTTCAACTATCTCTTTCACTTGAATCTTCCTTTACCAGTGACTTATTTTAAAAAATGGAAATAGCGCGCCAAAATTTCTAATGGGTGCTGCACTGCCCACGTGACAGAATGTCCGCTAAATGAAACCAAAGATAAAAACATAAGCGAAATAAAACTAATAATCAAAATCATTTTTGTCGGGATAGACATTCGATCTCCTAAAGGGATTCTTTTTAGGTTTTTTTCCATTTGATTTTTGTCTAAATGCTGCTTGCTCAATTCTGTATCTTTTAACACCAGTTTATTTAACTTCTCAAGACTAAAACTTTTTTGATCCTCTTTGCATTTATCTTGATAACTTTTTTGATCTTCTTTCGGTTGTTTCTTAAACCAGTCAATAAATGCTTGGTATTCTTTCATGACTTTTTCAGTTGTATCAAACATTCTTAGTGTTCCATAATGCATCCAAATTGTTTTATCACAAAGTTTCTCAACTTGGGCCAATGAGTGACTAACAAAGAAAATTGTTTTACCTTGCTCTTTAAACTCCATAATTTTATCGACACATTTTTGATAAAATGTTTCATCACCCACCGAAAGAGCCTCGTCAATAATTAGAATATCAGGATCATTATGAACGGCAATCGCAAAACCTAAACGAGATTTCATCCCACTTGAATAACTTTTTACCGGTTGATTCACAAAATCACCTAAGTCGGCAAAAGTAACAATTTCACCCATCTTTGCATCGATTTCTTTATTAGTCATTCCAGTCATTAATGCTTTTAAGCGAATATTTTCAATACCTGTTAATTGTGGTTTCAACCCCGCTCCAATGGCGATAATAGATGTATCCCCATTAACTTCCATTGTCCCGGAAGTAGGTGGAATAATACCGCTAATAATATTGGAAAGTGTCGATTTACCAGAGCCGTTAATTCCGATAATCCCCACAGATTCACCGGCTTTGACTTCAAAGTTGACACCTTTTAACGCCCAAAAACGCGGAACATTACGATGATAAAATTTGAAGAGTGCCTTAACTTTATCAGATTTCTTTTTGTACAAATCATACTCTTTTGTGACTAGAGTGCTTCTTACTTTAATATTATTTTCCAAAATCTTCATCCTTTACCAGATATTGACTTGAAATAGTTCACGCTACATCATACCATATTTTATTTATTGGTCCAAACTGCCTCTAATAAAATAGAACAAAAATATGAAAAAGTCGAGAAAATTCTCGACTTTTTCATATTTATTTTAGTTTCAAATCATTTTTAATTTGTGTAGTGGACACTTCTGGTGTTCGCGGTAAATAAATCACTTCTGCTTCAGTCTTTTCTTGCAAATAGTCGAACTTACCCGCCCAGTCGTCTCCCATCACAAATTTATCGATATGATAAAGCTCGATATCGCTGACTTTTTGATCCCATCCTTCTTCTGGAATAACTAAATCCACGTAGCGAATTGCTTCTAGTAATTGTCTGCGTTTTTCATAACTGAAATAACATTTTTTTTGCTTTTCATCCCAGTTAAATTCATCAGTTGAAAGAGCCACAACTAAATAATCGCCTTGTTCTTTGGCACGACGTAACAAGTTAATATGACCGTAATGTAATAGGTCGAACGTTCCATAAGTAATAACACGTTTCATGTTTTTCCCTCGTTTCTTTTTCATATAACGAAGATAGCAAAAAAGTTCTAAAAAGGCAAACAAATAAAAAAACCGGAATAAAATCCGGTTAAAAACTAAATTATAATTTAGTTACTTCAGCTGCTTGTGGCCCACGAGCGCCTTCAACAATGGTAAATTCAACATCTTGGCCTTCTTCTAAAGATTTAAAGCCATCCCCTTGAATTGCTGAGAAATGAACGAAAATATCCTCGCCACCTTCAGTTGTAATAAAGCCAAACCCTTTTTCGTTGTTAAACCATTTCACTTTTCCTTGTTCCATGTTTTGTGTAGCCTCCAAAAAATATAATTTAACGGATAATCCGTCATCTAATTATAACGAAAATTGAAAGCGGTAGCAAATTTTATTTTATTGTAAATGTTTTCTATATTGATATAATTAAGAAAAAAGGAGATGACTTTATGGAAAATATTAATCTTTCCTATGAAACATATTCTTATGGTGATACCGATATTGATTTTACTACTGATAAAATTATCATTCGAATGCCTAATGATAAAAATATTATCCAGTTTTCAAGAATCGATTCATCTGCTCATGCATTTTATCGCAAAATGATGGAAAATGACTATATGTTCTATTATTATGCAAATAGGCAGTCATTCTTTATAAAACGTAAGCTTATTCAAACTATTTGGAAACGGACGGATTTAATAAAATACGGAGAATTATTTTATACAATTCAAAAAGTACCTGACAACAAAGTTAACACTTTGGCACCGTTGCGCTTATTGGTAATTTTTTCATCCATGCCCGATGGAAACAACTACATGTCTCCTAACATTGCTAATAGATGCTTTACTCAAAACTATCCATCCATTCAAAAGCATATCGTAAAAAATACCCTTATTATGCGGATTATGGATGTAAATATGAATACAGGCAGTATGTATCTTAACACGTCAAACTATCCAACATTTGAAGAAGATGTGCAAGGGGCAATAAAATTTATAATGGGTCAGTATGAAATTGACAAAAAGAATGTGGTCTTTTATGGAGGATCTAAAGGTGGTACAGGTGCCACCTATCATAGTTTCTTAGGTAACTATAAAGCATGTATTGTGGACCCGATTATTACATTGGAAGAACATAATAATAAAAATGATTTAATGTACTTAAAAGATATGCGACCTTTAACGATAGAAAAAGATATTAACACTTTAAATATCAATCAAGAGCCAAAATATATCATAGGTTCGGCACAAGTTCCTTTCACATTTAAACAATTTCAAAGTTTTAAAAAAGATCGTATTACAATATTGGACATTAAAGACAATCATATACACGCTCATCCAGATATTTCAGCAAATTCAACTGTTGAACAGATTTATTATATTAACAAGCTTTTTATGGAAGAATAGTATTTACTTTTTATCTTTGATTATAAGAAAATAAATACATTTTCAAGTAACTATACACTTATTTTGCTTTTTACCAAAAGATAATTAGAAATTAACTCAGTAATTATGCAAAAAATTTTTCAATCAAAAAAAGAAAAACAGACTCCGTAGATCGAAATGACTATAAAAAACTCTTTTGAATTCTTATAAAAAGAAATCAAAGGAGTTTTTTTTGAGTTCTATGATGTTTAGTGCTGTTACTCTCAAACTAGTAAAGACACCGTTATACTGTAATTAAATCACCAAACCCAATGATAGGAAGATATCCAAATGTCCATAACCATAAATATCAAATAGTTGATGAAAGACAGGTCCTTTCATCAAAAAAAATTTTTGAATATTAAGGACTCCCATACTCCCTTCTCAAAAGATGTCATTAGGAAAGCGATCATTCATGGGCGTAGGATAATGTATTTACCAACTTATTAATTGGAGAAGCTCATCGTTGTGAATATTCTGACTTTGATTCTGTCATTCGCCATTTTTATCAAAAGAGTTGATTCAGTTGTTTCCCTTAATAAGAGGTACTAACTTCTCGACACCCTATAGGCAGCGTTTTCGGTGTACCAACCACCATCATACTTTTTCTTCCAACAACTCTCATTACGTAGCAATGAAGTGTTACACCTCACACGCCTTAAAATTTGCGATTGCGGTGGATTTGAAGAAAAAGATTTCAATAAAGGATATTCCCCCACGATACTTTGTTTCTATCAAAACCGTTGAACGTATTATTTTACACATTTTCATTGAGGAATCTTGTAAAAAGCCCTATTCTCTTCCCAAACACCTTCTAATTGATGGTTTAACGTTTAAGAGAGCTAGAGATTGCAAGGATAATTTCTTATTCAAAGGAGATATTTAGCAGAATCCGAGGTGATTGATTATGTACTTTCTATAGATACCCAACCACGACAATGCTACAAAGTTTATCAAGAGTTGTTGACAGCTTTTGATGCAAAAAATCCCACTGAATTCTTCAACTTGATGGAAAAATTCCCTATTCAAACGGGAAATTGGAAGGCAAGAACAACCTTAGCAAAGTAATCAAAATAATAGCATTTGGGTTCCGGACTTTCCGCCAACTTCGGATGCGCATCCTGATCTAGCAGAGAACATCCGTGAAACCATTTAATAACGCAAAAAAAGGAAATGCCGAAGCATTTCCTAAAGTGTGATTTGATCAAGGCAACATCGTTTGACAAATAGCCAAAATTTTCTACTGATTTCTTGATAAATAAAACATCCCAGTTTGATGATTAATATAACAATTTTTCAAAAGAATAATAACTTTTCTTTTTCTCTCATGTTATATTTGTAATCCCTTCTTATTCAGATAAATAGACTATCAAAGCCATCCAAACTTAGCAAATATTTTTTCCCTTATTAACCACTATATACTTTCTTCAATAATAAATCTTGGTCGTTTTTTCACTTCAAAGTATATTTTACCAATATATTCTCCCACAACGGACATCCCAATTAATTGTAATCCTCCTAGTAGCCATATGCTAACTATAATTGAAGACCACCCAGAAACAACATCACCAATCATCCTTTGAATTAAAATATAAATCATATATATAATTCCCACAAAGAAAACAGCCATTCCCAAATTACGCAAAAATCGTATAGGAACGATTGAAAATGAGGTAATTCCTTCTAAAGCAAAATTAATCATTTTTTTCAATGGATACTTAGATTCACCTGCAGCGCGCTCTTTACGAGAATAATATACATTTGTACTAGGAAATCCAACCAGAGGTACCATTCCTCTTAAAAACAAATTTTCTTCTTTAAATTCTAATAACACTTTTGTAGCGCGTTTGCTCATTAATCTAAAATCAGCATGATTTGGTATTGTATTTACACCTAGCTTATTCATCAAAGAATAAAATAAATTTGCTGTTTTTCTTTTAAAAGGAGTATCGCTATCTCTATTATCACGAACCCCATACACCACATCATATCCAGATTGAAAAGCTACTACCATTTGGCGAATCGCATTAATATCATCTTGTAAATCAGCATCAATCGTTACAATTGCATCGGATTTATCATTCATAACTGTCATCCCAGCTAAAAGTGCATTTTGATGACCAAAATTACGACTAAATTTGATTCCTTTAAAGTGAGGATTACTTTTTGATAATTTATTGATAATAGTCCAAGTTTTATCTTTACTTCCATCATCTACAAATGTAATGTTGCTCTCATCACTTATCAATCCTTCATTAATCATATTTTCTAATAAAGTAATCAACGCCTTACTGGAAATTGGAAGAACTTCTTCTTCATTATAACAAGGCACTACAATTGAAATTTTGTCTTTCATTAATAACTTCCCTCTTTTTTTGTCAGTATCTATTCTAAGATATACCGAGAATAGAAAATGCACAAGTTTTTTTCGATTCTATGAAAATTTATTCCCCAGTAATTTTTGTCATAATTTCATATTATGACAAAGAACTAAAACGACAACAAGAAAAAAATCTCTCAATAAAATCAAAAAGATACTGAGAGATATTTTCTTATGTGATAGATAATTCTTCATCTTATATCTCAATTATTTTAATCAATATTGCTAGGCTCCGAATTATAAGAAGCAGTTTTTGGAGGATCTAGCACTTTTTTGTCTTTCGTTTTTGTACTCATTGTACTCACAAAAGCACTCTCATCCATCCAGTACTTATTTTCTCCAAATTCAAATTGTAGATATACAGCTTGTGTTGTTTTTACTTTTTTTAACACTAAAACTTCTTGATTAATAAACACTTCTCCAGAACCAATTTTTTTTATTCCCGAATGAATATTATAAGGCGCCGACCACACATCCAATTTTCTAGCGATACTATTAACAACCAATTTTTTCTGATAATTTTCCTCTTTTAAAACCAACTCATAAAATGCCTTCGCATCTAACCAACCGATATTTTTACCATTTTGACTAAATTGATAGTATACCGTTCCTGTAGATAGTTTCACTCGTTTAGTGATTTGAACTGTTTTTCCACTATATGCACTTGCATTACCATAATATTGATTGGTGATTTGCGTATTCCAAGGTGCTTGCCAAATTCCTTGTGCCTTAGCTACGTTATCAGATTTTATTGTACCATTAACCTCCATTGCTTCATTTTCTATAATTGGATACAATTTCTCATCAAAACCTGCTTGATCCATCCACATTGTTTTACCATTCAAGTTAAATTGCAAATAGGTAGAACGAGGCGTTTTCACAATTTTAGTGATACTTACTGTTTGTCCAGTAAATTGCCCACCATTTCCATAATATTTAATATCATTCTCTGTATTATACGGAGCACTCCAGACACCCTGTTTTACTGCATCATTTCGTATCTCCGCTCTATAACTCGTACTGTCACTTGATAGAACTGGTTCATTAAATGCCTTCGCATCTAACCAACCAACCTTTCCATCAATCATTTCAATTTTATAATAAGTACCACCACTACTAGTCAATACCTTGCTAGTTACATTAAATTTCTCTCCTCCATATTTACCCGCATTCTCTAAGGACTCATTTGTTGAGGATGTGCGGTAAGGCTCAGTCCAAATAGAAAATTGTCTAGCTAGAGTAGAATTTTTAACTACAAGTGTATAGTTTACTGGACTGGTATTAACAACTTTATCCAAATTCAAATTAAAGGCATCTTTATCAATCCACACTATTTTCTGATCAAAAATAACTTTCCAGTAAGTAGAACGATTAGTCACTGCAACTTCTAGGACATTCCCCGTTCGACCAGCAAATTGTCCTGCATTTCCATAGTTTATTATTCCTTCTCGTGTATTGTAGATATCCGACCATACTCCGTGTTTAGAAGATAAGCTTTTATCTTTAACTTGAATAGAAAAATCAGTTTCATACGATTTATTAATAGAATCATATGTTTTACCTGTAAAGCGACCTCTATAATCAATGTTAATATCAAAAGTTCCGATTCCTGTACTAACATTTGGATATTTAAAATTTGAAGCCCATTGCCATGCTGTATAAGCAGAATTCAACAAATTATTTTTACTTGGATTTACAGGATATTGTGCTATCCACAAATTATTATTTCCAATTTTTTGAGAATCGAGTTTCGGATTTGGTCCCCAAACCCAACTTGCTGATGTATAATGAATAACATTTTTATATCCTCTTGAATTTAATTGTTTCGCAAAAGTTTGCGAATTATTAGTTATTGTTGTTCCCTCGACAGTATAATCTTCAATATCATTAACCATGACTGTATTTTTCGAAAGATTTAAAGAGTCAGCAGTACTTGCAAAAAAGTTTGCTTCTGAAATCGCTTCTTGACTGTTTTTAAACTTACTATAATGATAGACAGAAACCGTTAGTCCAGCAGCTTTAGCATTACTTATTTGAGAAGCCATATACGTTTTGTTCTGATAGTAAGTACCCTCAGTCAATTTTACTACGACTCCACGCAAGCCATAATTTTTCATCTGTTGATAATGATTTACGGAAATATATTCATTCCACGATGAAATATCAATAAAATCCTTGTTGGGCAAAGAATTATCTGTTGCCCAAAAATATGTATCTTTCATAGTAGTAAATAGTTTAGGTGATATTAGTGACTGTTGATTCATCTCTTTATTTGATTTGTCTAAACGCTGTTGTATTGGATCACTTGCAATATCTAACCCAAAATCATCAGCATACACATTATTTCCTACAATGCAACAAGCTAGTACGCAACAAAACAGTAATAAATTATAAATAATTTTTTTCATTCTTCTTCTCCATATTCTGTAATCGATACTTCATTTTATCATAAACTGGTTCTCGAAAATAAACTACTTTTCCAAAATGTAATCATTCATAATAAATCCGTTTCCAATTTCATCGTCTTGTGTGTTAACAATTTTAAAGCCACGATGTTGGTAAACTGCAATAGAATGCATGTTATCTCGATTCACTCGCAATTGTTGCTTCAAACCTAACTCTTCACTTAAAATATCATACCAATCAAAAATTTCTCGCATTAAACCTTGACCACGAAATTCTTTTTTGATGTAAAGTTTACTAATATAAATGACATCTTTTCTTATTTCATAAGCTGTGTAACCAATAATTTCATCAACTAATACTAATGCAAAATAATGGACACCATTTTTTATTTCAATTGCAATGTTTTCTTTGGATTGATAATTGTGTAACATAAAATTCACTTGTTCCGCTCCAATAATTGGCGTAAACCATTCTTGCCAAATTTCGACAATGACTGGATATAATGCTGTAATTTCTTGTTTTGTTTCAACCTTTTTCTTTTTCAAATTATCTCCCCCAAATCATAACCACCCTTCAAAAGGGTGGTTTGCACTAGGGCTATAAGCCCTTTACACCGGCCAGCGCCTAAAGACGCTGGCTTTCTCATTTCATGTTCAAGCCATATTGCCTTTGCCACTTTTGCTCACCTTTAAAAAGGTGATTGTATTACTCTCTAACCCTTAAAAGGGTCTTCATATTCTCGAACACTCAATTTATCTAGTGCTATATCACGTTTCTCTTGTTCTTGAATGTATTTTCTTATGGTCGCTTCATTCAGTCCCACTGTACTTACATAATAGCCTTCTGCCCAAAAATGTCGATTTCCAAACTTATATTTTAAATTTGCATGTTTGTCAAAAATCATTAACGCGCTTTTTCCTTTGAGATAGCCCATAAAACTGGACACACTCATTTTTGGTGGAATACTCAATAACAGATGAACGTGATCTGGCATCATATGCCCTTCTAATATTTCCCCCCTTATATTTACATAACTGTTTAATAATCTCTTGAATGCTTGCTCGATATTGATTATAGATGATTTTTCTTCTATACTTTGGTGTGAATACAATGTGGTATTTACATAGCCACTTTGTATGGGCTAAACTATTTGCTTTATTAGCCATTTCTTATCCCTTCCTTTCGTTATCAATATGACCTGAACAATCATATTTTAACGATATGAAGGGCTTTTTGGTAGAACCATTGATTCCCCACCTGCATAGCAGGTGGTTTTATGTTTCACTCGCTTTGCGAGTTCAACTAGGTCTAAAGACAATAATAAAAAAACTGTGATGAAAGTTTCCCTTCACCACAGTTTAGACTAATTACTTCACATTTTCAAAGTGTTCGTTTGCTTTATCCCAATTAACAACTTCCCAGAAAGCTGCAATATAATCAGGACGCACATTTTTATATTTTAGATAATAAGCATGTTCCCAAACATCTAAACCGATAATGGGAGTTTTGCCTTCCATTAATGGTGAATCTTGGTTCGCAGTTGACATGATAGATAATTTACCGTTATTTACCACTAACCATGCCCAACCAGAACCGAAACGTCCTGTCGCAGCAGTTTTAAATTCACTTTTGAAATCTTCAAAAGAACCAAATGTTTCGTCAATAGCATCCTTTAAAGCTCCAGTTGGCGTTCCACCAGCATTTGGTGCCATAATTTCCCAAAAGAATGTATGGTTTGCATGTCCACCACCATTATTTTGAACAGCAGTACGAATATCAGCAGGAATTTCATCCATATAGGCAATTAATTCTTCCACACTTTTTTCTGCTAGTTCAGGATATTTTTCCAAAGCAGCGTTTAAATTTGTTACATATGTGTTGTGATGTTTATCGTGGTGTAAGTGCATTGTCTCCACGTCGATATAAGGTTCCAATGCGTCAAATGCATAAGGTAATTCTGGTAAAGTATAAGCCATTTTTGAACTCCTCCTAAATGTTATTTACAATGTAAACACTATCAGAGAAAAGTTAATTATTCAAAAAATATGCCTCGTTTTACTGAATTTGAGCAACATTTACATTATCTTATCTTTTGGCTTAAAAATAAATAATTTACTAAAAAGATAGTTTGCAATGACAACCAATACTTGGGTAAATAACTTCGCCAGTAAATCACCAGTTTGTAATATATCAATAAAAATCACCATAGAAATCATATCTAATCCAAAAGATAGTAATCGATAAAATACAAATTTACTAAATTCTATAATTAATTCTTTTATATCCTTCGTTTTCGAATGAAATACCCATATCTTATTAGTGATAAAAGCAAATACTATTGCCACCGCATTAGCAACAATATTTGCGATAACATAGTTTGTTTTTATTCCTTCTCTAAAAATAAAATAGATTATTATATTTACAAGCGTGGTTAAACCGCCAAAAAATAAATAAATAAAAACTTCCCATAAATGTCTTTTTTCTAATTCGTTTCTAAATTTCAAATAGTAATTCACAAAATTACTCCCTTACTTGTTCATTTCGTTTTTTATCATACACAAAAATCACCTTCTATTCTAGCAATTTCGAATATATTTAATCAATTCTCCTTGTAAAAGCCCTAGACCTTCGATAGAATGGATTGAATACTTATAAAAGGAGTCCTGCTCTGAATGTTATCATTAATTAAAAGTTCTTTTTTTCAGTTTCAACAATTACTGGAAGCAAAAAAATTACCATTTGGTAAGGTAATTGGTTATATTTTTATTCTGGGTGGTATTCTTACTCTACCTCTTGCCTATAAAGTAAGTAGCGTATTCCACGATATTCAACAAGATGGCCAAAAAATTGCCGCTAAATTACCTGATTTTACTATTGAAAACAACCAACTTAACCCGGTAAATTCCAATGAAAAAGGATTCATCTATCAAACAGATTCGATTATTTTTACTTTTGATCCTGAAGGAAAACGGACCGAAAAAGATATTACAACCGATATGGTAGGAAATTTTTTAAGCATCGGTCTTTTAAAAGACCGTTTAGTTGTTGCGATGCCAAGTACTGGAGCAAGTACGGCACTTTTAGGAGATAATCAATTAGTTATTCCATATTCTGAAGCTGCGCTAAAATCTTTAGATGGCGAACATATCCGCGAATACTTAGAAAAAACCAAGATTCCTTGGTGGATGCATCTTGTTGCCTTTTTAGTTTCTCTTTATCCAAGCGTAATCAATTTATTGGTGACTTTACTATTTGCTACTCTGGGAGCTACACTACAAACAAAGATGCGACGTACTCAATTAAGTAGTTTTGAAAATTTTAAAATTGTTGTTTTTGCCGCAACTTTACCCGTTATTTTAACGGCAGTGATTCACTTTATTACCATGAATTTTGATAGTACAATGTTTATTTTGATCGCAACCTTGTTTATTTACAATCAGGTAACAAAGGGAATGACACGTAAAGAAAAAAAATCAGACTAGACCTGAGACTCTTTTCAAAGTTTGAAAAGAGTCTTTTTAATATACCTTTGATACAATAGTAACAGCTAATCAATAAAGGAGAGATTGTCATGACAAAATTTATCTTATCCACCCGTCCTTTTAAAACGGAACATCTTGATAAAATTAAAGAGATAGCTCCTCAGTATCAGCTCATTACTAAGGTTAGATCAGCAGAAGATTGGCAAAACGTTAAAATCACAATTGGTTGGCAAAACGAATGGACGCAACTATTATCAAAGCAGACCAGTCTGAGATGGGTACAAAGTATTTCCGCCGGTGTGGATTATCTCCCGCTGCAAGAATTTAAAACACACAAAATTTTATTAACTAACGCAAAAGGCATCCACAAAGAAGCTATCAGTGAACATGTGCTAACGACTATTTTGATGCGGCTGCGTGGCTTTAATGAAGCTATAATCGGTCAACGCCATAAAAAATGGACGCACAATATTTTTTATGGCAAGTTAGAAGAACAAAAAATTCTGATTGTGGGCACTGGTCAAATTGGGCAAGAACTTGCTAAGACTTTGAAACTACTGGGCAATCAACCAGTAGGTGTTAATACAACTGGCCATAAAGTAGAAAATTTTGAAAAAACCGTTGCTATTTCAAAATTAAAAACAATCGTTGATCAGTTTGATTTTGTAATAAATATTCTACCTTTAACGGATGAAACTTACCATTTATATGATGCTGATTTTTTTAATGCGATGAATCAAACTGCAACTTTTATTAATGTAGGGCGAGGAGCTAGTGTTGATACAACAGCCTTAACTTCAGCTTTACAAAGAAGGTTAATCGCTTATGCAGCATTAGATGTTTTTGAAGAAGAACCACTTCCTCTAAGTAGCCCTTTGTGGGATTTAGATAATATTTTAATTACGCCTCATATTGCTGGAATGGTACCACATTTTCAAGATAAATTTATGACAATTTTTTTACAAAATCTAGCATCCTTTGTTACTAATCAAACTGTTACAAAAAATCATGTAGACTTGACAAAAGGTTATTAAATTCGGGAATATTTTGTCCTAGAAAAGCTAAACAGAATCACTCAACTCTTAAGCAACAAGACGAAATCTTGATAATTACATTTGAATTTTTCAATATTTTGACTTATTGCCAGAGTATGTATATTCGTACAGTTAGACATTGATATCCTGTTATATCGGCTTTATTTCTTGGGCCAATCATCCAATCCCCTTACAAAAAATAAAAATCTCCGTGGATAGTTAAGAAGTTATTCTTTAACTACCCACGAAGGTTTTAGCGATTATCCTGATCTGATTCTTTTACTAAGTAATGAGGTCTTTTTTTTGTTTCTAAAAATATTTTACCAATATATTTGCCGATAATTCCTAAGCAAAGCAACTGTAAGCCACCCACAAATAGAAAAATGGAAACCATGGAAGGCCAACCACTTGTTGGATCTCCAAATAGCAATGCCCGTACCACAATAAAAATTAAAGCAATACCAGAACCCAAACAAGAAAACGCCCCTACAAAAGAAGCAATATTTAATGGTAAATCCGAAAAATTGACAATACCATCAATCGAATATTTCAAGAGTTGCCAAAAAGACCAAGATGTTTTCCCCGCGATGCGTTCCACGTTTTCATATGCAATATATTCTGTGTTAAAACCTACCCAACTAAAAATTCCTTTTGAAAATCGGTTATATTCCGTAATTTGTAAAACTGCATCCACCATTTTTCGCGTCATCAATCGAAAATCCCGTACACCAGGTACAAGTTCAGTATCACCAATTTTATTCATCAAACGATAAAACAGGCGGGCAAAGAGACTTCTGATTTTTGGTTCCCCATCGCGATTTTTTCTTCTGGTAGCAACACAATCCAAATTATGGTCAATTAACAAATCATACATTTTAACTAACAACTGCGGTGGATCTTGCAGATCAGCATCCATCAAAGTGACATAATCTCCTTTGGCGTTTTGTAGACCGGCATAAATCGCCGCCTCTTTACCGAAATTACGAGAAAAGGAAAAATAATGTATTTTTTGAGGTCTCTCTTGTGACTGCTGCTTCAATAATCGCAGTGTTTGATCAGTAGATCCATCATCAATTAAAATATATTCCACTTCTAGTGGTAAATTTCCCTCTATTTTTTTCATTTCTTTAAAAAAATAAGGTAAACTTTTTTCTTCGTTAAAACAAGGTACAATCACCGATAAAAGCATCCACTTAGGCTCCTACTAAATTTTATTCTTCATGAAATAAATACTTGGGCTCATTTAATTTTTCATCTAAATCGACTGTCAAATCATACCCTTTGAAAAACCATTCATCTGCCTCATCAGCATAAAATAAAATTCCATCTGCAGTTGTTTTTGCAATGGGATTTTCTGGTGTATCAACTGACATCCCCACCGAAAAACCTTCATGGACTTGGGTATTCCCATAAACTTTTCCATAAAAACGAACACCCATTTCAGATTCAACTGTTAATTCATTTTTAAACCATTGTGCTGCTTTTGGTGTTATTGTTATTTTCATCAATATCCCTCACTAATCATTCATTTTTTCGTCTAAAATATCGACATCATCGGTTTCCCCAATTACTAATAAATTATCATTTTTTAAAACAATTTCATCAGCAGTAGGTGAAACAATTACTTTGCCATTAACCCGTCGAATTCCTACTACCGTTAAACCAAAATTTTGGCGAAAATTCAAATCGGCTAACGTTTTATCATAAAATTTTGGATTGGTTACGCGAATTTCTGCTAAAGAATAATCATCAGATAATTCAACATAATCTAAAATATTTTTAGAAACTAAATTATGCGCGATCCGCACACCCATATCCCGTTCTGGGTGCACCACGCGATCCGCTCCAATTTTTTCTAATACACGCGCGTGATATTCATTTTGTGCTTTAGCTAAAACATTTGGCACACCCATTTCTTTGACCATTAATGTTACCAGAATGCTCGCTTGAATATCTTCTCCAATTGCTACAATGACATGATCAAAATTTCGAATCCCTAATGATCGTAAAGTCATTTCATCTTGTGCATTTCCCACAACTGCATGGGTTGCAATATTCATATATTCATTTACCCGGTCTTCACTGCTGTCAATGGCTAGTACTTCTTGACCGGATTCAATTAAAGTACGACAAATACTACCACCAAAACGTCCCAAGCCAATAATGGCATAATTTTGTTTCATTTTATTCTCCTCATCTCACATATTAAAAAAATCAGTGGCTTCAACTTATGAAGCTAGTATAACAAAGACCCCTTCGTTGTGCTATCGAAGAGGTTTTTTTCTATTTAGCTAAGCCGTGTTTAAAAGCATAGATAGTAGCTTGCGTGCGATCTTCTACTTCTAATTTGGATAAAATATTGGACACATGTGTTTTCACCGTTTTTAAAGTGATAAAAAGTTCATCGGCAATCTCTTGATTACTTTTCCCTTGAGCAACCAATAATAAAATCTCCCGTTCTCGGTTCGTTAAATCTTCATGTAAAATTGGTGTTTTATTCGTTAAACGATTCATCATTTTACTGGTAACTTCCGGTTCTAAAATTCGTTCTCCACGATACGTAGCACGAATGGTATCCGCAATTTCATGTGCTGTAGAAGTCTTAAGTAAGTAGCCAGATGCCCCAGCTTCAATAGCCGGATAAACTTTTTCGTCGTCAATAAAACTTGTGACAATCAAAATTTTGGCTTCTGGCCAAGCTTTTAAAATGGCTTTTGTCGACTCAATGCCATCCATAACATCCATCACTAAATCCATTAAAATGACATCTGGTTTTAATTCCAACGCCTTCTCATAGCCAATTTGACCATTTTCGGCTTCTCCAACAACTTCTATATCCTCTTGAATAGATAAATACGAAGAAACACCTAACCGCACCATTTCGTGATCATCTACAAGTAAAACTTTAATCACACCCACATCCTCCTTCAAACAAAATCCTATTTTTCAGTATTGCATTTTACATACTAGACAATGGGAATTTTTATTTCCACACTTGTTCCTTGTCCTTTAAAACTAATAATTTTGCATGTACCCCCAACACTTGCTACCCGCTCTTTAATATTCATTAAACCATAACTACCAGCATTTTGCTCGCCTGTATCAAAGCCAACACCATCATCGATCACCCGTAACAAGACATTTTGTCCTACTTTGTGCAAGTATACTTCCAATTCCTCTGCTTTAGCATGTCGTAAAGTATTAGATAGTAATTCTTGGACAATCCGAAAAAGTTGATCTTCAATCGTGGGCGCCAAAATGATTTCTTCAGCTTCCCATTTCAATTTGATTTTTATTTTGGACTGCAACTCCTTTAATAGCTGCTCTATTCCCATCTTCAAGCTTTTTCCTTCTAGACTAACCGGGCGTAAGTGCAAGAGTAATGCGCGCATTTCCGATTGTGAAGCATTGATAATATCTGATACCATTTGCAATTGTTTCTGCTGAGGAAGCGGAAGTTCCATTTTTTTTGCTTGTTCATTTAAAGCCGATAACATCATCATCGCTGCAAATAGTTGTTGTGAAACAGAATCATGTAGCTCACGGGCTAGCCGATGCCGTTCAATTTCCAAAATTTCTTCTTTAGTTTGTCCGTCCATTAATTGTGGACGACTATTTAAAACTTGCAGTTCAGTGGACAATTCGTTTAATTTTCGACCAATTTGGGTAATATCTTGATCAATAGCAGTTAAATAATGGTTTTCTTTAGAATGTGATAGCGGTTCACCGACTAAGTCAGAATCATAATTGCCGGCTACTAATAATCTTAGCTTTTCTTCCACGCCACCATAAGAACTCTTACGAAATAGAGAAATTAAGATATATGTGACAACGCCAAAACCAATAGATATAGCTAAGATATAAAATATCAAAGGTAAAAAGAAAATTCGCGTTTGAAGAGAAACTAACCACCAATTTTTGACGTTATTGGCATGAAGATAAGAAAATAAAACCAAAATCAAGGTAATAAAAATCGCAATACCGGTATAAAGTGCAATCATTCCTTTTGAGATTTTTGCCATCATACACGAATCACCTCAATATCACCAATTAAGGTACTCGATAGAATTTTAATCCGACGTTCACTCGTATCATAATCTTCACTGTATACCGTAATTCTTTCACTTCTTAGTGTAGTTTGTTCCCCTACAAAAGTTACATTGCCAATAAAGCTGCCATGTTCGATTGCAATCCCAATTCCTAAGGGAACTAAAATTCTTGTTCTTCCAAAGCCTTTTCGCAACATAATAATATTATCCCGTTTTGGTAAAATTGTATTCCCTAAATCAATAATCGTATCCCCGGAAAGCATATTAATATTAATATCATCCCACTCAAAGACTTGATTGCCAATTCTCTCATTGCCAAACAAATTTTGGCGCTCTCTTTTATTAGGATGTAAGCTAGGAACTGTAGTTTCTACCATAACCATCTGTTTTTTCTTCCAAAAAGCATTTTTTGTTAAATCAATTCCTGTCAGCTCTACCCCTTTTAAGCCAACAAATAAAACACCAAATACCAACATCAACCAAACAGCAGGATTATTTAATAAGCTAATAAATACAGCAAGTCCGCCAACAATTAACCAAAAATTCGTTCTGCGGCCTCTTTTTTTTGTACGAGATGTTGCGTATAAGCATAGCACGCCAAAAATTAGCAATAATAATAAAGGCGGACTGTTGAAAATCTGCCATAATGCATAAAGAAACAATAACGCTTCAACTACAAGAAAAAAACGCCATGGACTTTTCAAATTTACCACCTCCTACAAAATATATTTCTCAAAATTTTATCTTTAAATTTCTATTTTTATTTTCCACAACATTTCTATTTTATCATACCGAAAAAGGAATGAAATAAAATCAGTCTTTAGAATGAAAAAATTGATGAATTTAGCTACTAAAACTCGGAAATTTTTTATTTATTGTTTTTTTAACAACTTTGAAAATTTTTTTCCAATAGAAAACTATTTTAGAAAGTAAAAGCCAGTTTAAGAATCCCGTGATACGGTTCTTAAACTGGCTTTTACTATACTCTAAAACTTTCAATAATTATATTGCTTTTGGAAAAGTTTCACCGGCTTTTATTAAGCTTGTTCCACTTTTGTTATTTTCACTAACATACTCCCACCAGGGGTTTGAATTGTTACTTCTTCGCCAACTTTTTTCCCAATTAATGCTTGCGCAATTGGAGAATCGTTAGAGATTTTACCAGAAAACGGATCTGATTCGGCACTTCCAACAATTGTATATTCTTCTTCATCTCCATCTGGTTGTTCGATAAAAGTAACTTTTTTTCCAAGAGAGACTTCATCATTATCCACGCCGTCATTATCAATAATTTGGGCAAAACGAATCATATTTTCTAAAGTAGTGATCCGGCCTTCTACAAAAGCTTGTTCATCTTTAGCAGATTCATATTCAGAGTTCTCAGATAAATCACCAAAACCACGGGCAATTTTAATTCGTTCAATAATTTCGCCACGTTTTACTGTTTTTAATTCTTCTAATTCTTGTTCTAATTTTTCTTTACCTTCAACTGTCATTGGATAAACTTTTTCTACCATGGTAAATTCTCCTTCATTTTCAACTCTAAAATCGCAAATAGTAACCTTTTCGCAATTAATATCGAAAAGGTTACCATGCTTTTTTTAAAATGTAAATGACAATAATCTAATTATTGACATATTTTTCGACTAAAGCCAAATGTTCTTCATAAGTTTCAGCGTAATAAACTTTACCAGTTTTAATATCTGCTACAAAGTAATAATAATTGTTGGCAGTTGGATCTAGGACTGCCTTAATTGATTGTTCACTTGGACTATCAAATGGCCCAGGACCATAACCAGTATTCGTATATAAGTTATAAGGTGAATCCACTTGTAAATCTTTATTATAAACTTTTTCTTTATGTTCACCTAGCGCATATAGTATTGAGATATCTGATTGTAGTGGCATTCCTGCTGCAATCCGGTTAAAGAAAACTTGAGCAATTTTTTTACGGTCAGTTTCTGTTACGCCTTCTTTTTCCACTAAGGACGCAAGTGTTATAACCTCTTGTACATCCATATTTTTTTGCTTAATCGTGTCATAATATGCAGACATAACCGTATTCGTTTTATCAATCATTTGTGTCACAATATCTTCTAAAGATGATGTTTTATAGTAATCATATGTGGCTGGGAACAAATAACCTTCTAAACGATAACGAACACCTTTAGCTTTAGCAGCGCTTGTTAAAAGATCTGGATATTTTTCTTGCATTTTTTTAAAGAAATCTTCATTTTTCATTAAATCAAGAAAATCAGATTTTTTAATTTTGGTATCTTTGGCAATAATATCACCAATTTTATCAATATCAACACCCTCAGGGATCGTCAATTTGGCATCAGCACCCGCAGTTCCAGCACCGCCACCTTGCAAATTCTTACTAATGTCATCTAAAGACATCGAAGGTGAAAAATGATAACTTCCGGCTTGAAAACCGGTTAGATTATTAAATTTTGTATAGTAGTTAAACACCATACCACTTTTAATTACTTTATCTTCTTGTAAAATCTCCCCAATTTGCTTATTCGAGGATCCACTTGGTATTTCTACAGCAACAGTCTTTTTATTATCCGGATCTAACGGCTGTAAGCTGCTGGAAACGTAGCGATACACAGAAAATCCCAGAATACCACCAATTACTAGCAAAGCGAGCACGACGACTGTCACTATTTTACTAACAATCCGATCTTCTTTTTGCCGCATCTTGCGTCGTTGCATTTCATCTGCAGATACACTAAGCGTTGGTTTTGTAGCATTACTTATTTTTTCATTTTTAGGTTTCTTTTTTACTGGCGCTTTTTTCTTTTCAGTAGTTTCTTTTTTTGTATTTTGGAAACTGTCCTTTGCGCCACTACTTCTTCTTGAACCGACTGATTCTTGGGATACATTTAAACGCTCTCTTTGGTTCTTTGATTGACTATTTTTATTTTGTTGGCCTTGACGATTCGAACTTCTTTTTTCCTTTGAAGTTCCCTCATCTGAGTTATTTAACGAATTTAAAATCTTGTCTTTGAAAGATTCTTCTTCTGGATGTTGTTTAGACAAAACAACTCCTCCTTACTCTCATGATACTAGCTTGTACCATTATACACGAAAGTAAGAAGGAGTAAAATGCTTTTTACTATTTTCTGGCAATGATTAACTTAATATTTCGCATACCTGTTATTGCCATAACGACAATGATAGGTATAAAACAATATAAGTAACGAGAATTACATTCCCAGATGCTCAAAAATATAATAAGTCCCCAAAAAGAATAATAACTAATGTTTATAACATCTGTTTTCTTATTTAAAAAAAATGTTCCCACTGCGATCAAAATTAAGATTAAAAACCAAGTTAATTGGAATATAAATGAAATGCTCTTATTTCTCAGTAAATGTTGGATGGTTCCTTCTCTTATGGGGTTCCATAATCCATAATTTTCTATTGCAAAATCTCCATCTGCCCATGTACGTGTCCATTTTGTGAAAAACACAAAATGTAAAGTTCCAATAATCCCCCTATTATTAATCCTACTTTTAATAATATGTTGTGCCTCTTCATTTTTACTTTTAAAACTTGGGAATGTTTTAATATTATTATAGTCCATTTGATTAAAACCACCACTAGTCTCTTCATTTAGTCCCATCGCAATCCAATGTGTCAGAGGAAGTTCGTTCTGGTCAGATAAAGAATCAGATACAGGAATAATTGAATTTGTAGTTAAGCTAATCAAAAATAGCGTAGCCAAGAAGGATATAGTTACACAAATTATACTTCTAATGCGATTTAACCAAGGGTCCATGTTATTAAAAAGAATATTTAAGATGAATGCAACTAAGAGTATTGCAACAAAAGCTTTTACCTTATAACCCACTGCAACTATTATACCAATCATTATTAATAACATAATTTTCTTGTTATGATTAATTGAAAAACTATATTTTCCCATAAGCCACAAAACAAAAGCAATAAAGAAAAAACCAACGGTGTCGGTATAAAATATATTTGCGTAAAACATTGTAGGAAGAGTGAAAAGGATGAAAAATAGGCCTATAAAAGAATATGTTCGGGAAAAATTTTCTTTTAGCACCTTACTTGAAAAAAACAGCCCTAGCCAAATAATAAAAGCATTTATGAAAATCATGTAAGTATAAGATTTTTCGAGCGTCGGAGTATTAAATAGGAATATTATTATTTTATAACAAAAAACTAAAAATAAAAGAATAATATTATTATTGGGATATCTTGCAAAGTAATCAAGCGAGGAATACTTGCCTGTTTTTGCAATTGAAAACGCATTTATATGAACTGTACCAAAATCCCAATTTAACTTCACTCTCATTAGTTGTCCCATAGTACAAAGTAAAATTAAAATAGCCAACCAATAAAGTATTTTTATCACAAAATTCTCTTGGTCACTTTTTTCTAGCTCTATTTCCCTAGTAGGAGATTTCAATTTTATAATTATCAAAGTTAAAAATGAAAGAATAGATACAACAGCAACCACACTGTTAAGCCAGCGAAAGGATGAGTGATTGGCATTCAAGTTCAACATAAGAATCCAAGTAAGCACCAAAAAAGTTAGAAAATAAAAAACTTTATTCAAATTTTTCATGAAGATATTCAAGAGTAAATCAACTCACTCTCTGAAAACTTCATGTTTGAAAATAACCAGTAATTAATATAAAAACTAATTCCAACACTGACATTTCGATTCAAATTTTGATTTTCATCTTCAAAGTCATATGGTATCAAGTTAATAGATACATATGAATTTAAAGTTTTCATTTTTCTAGGTTTTGTATTTCGGGTATATAACACATATTTGTTTTCTTGTTTTTCAAAACAACCAAATTTCTTCTCAATATTAATTTTAGGCATGTATGAAACCAGTACGTCTAATTCATCATCTTCGGTTAAAGTCTCAAATTCTGCTTGAGGATCGCAAACTACACTTACATAATTACCAAGATACGAATGATACAGCGCAGCTATGGCTCCCTTATGGCTTCCTGTCAAGATTGTTTTATTTGATGCAATCCCATATTGTTCTTTAACTTCAGAAATTATATTTTGAACATTTGTTTCAATTTCTGTATTAGTTTCAGTATTCATATATGCACTTCCGTATAGACCATTGCTATCCATAATACGAAGTACAACTGAATTTCCTATAATGTAATTATCTATATTAGAAAAAAAGTCAGGAAAAACGCGTCTTGTAATCTTCGAACTTAGAATATCTGTACGTTTACTAGGATACGAAGAAAATACAACAATTAAGTTGTTATCTGCAGACTTACTAAAATCTTCTGGTTCATTTATCGTAAAAAGAAAGTCTCCAAGCTGCAATAAATCATTTCTTTGCCAAATAGTGTTTACTTTATCTTTTTTTACAAAATAGCTAATTTTCTTTTTATACCAATATAAAACATAGCCATTTTCATTTAACTTTCGAAGGACATTAGCAGATTGTTGATTTAACGTTGCACTTTTTAACAAGTTATAGTACTCATCCAATTCAATGCCAATCTTTTCTTGTGAGAAGTCAATTTTATCATTTATCCCATAAATTTTTGTACGCTTAAAAATTTTATTAAAAAGTTGATTACTCTGATTACTCTTAACAATTTCCATTCTTTTCCTCCATAAAAACATCTTCCGCTAAAATTTTCATCAACTCATTGGTAGAGTTTTCTGTATCATTACTCATTAAAACATCACAAATAATTTCATCATAAAAATCCATTTCAGGTTCAATTATCTCTCTAACCAATTCTTCTTCTGTATATGATTTACCGATTAATCCCGTTAGATCTTCTAAATCAAAATACCAACCGATATTTTGAGCGTATTGTTGCTTATCTTCTTGTAAAACGACAATTTTTTTTCTAGTATGGGCAAAATCAAACATAGCAGAAGAATAATCTGTAATTAGTGTTTCAGAAAGCAAATAAAGCTCCTGGATGTCTGTAATGTCATTATAGAAGCAATGGATACGCGAATCAAGATTAGCATAATGTCGCCGTAAATAAGCTTCATTAGGATGAAGTTTAACAATCAAATGATAATTTGTCGGTAATAGACTAATCAATTTTTTTAAATCAAGATTGGATAGGTCATCACGTTTTTCTTGACGCCAAGTAGGGCAATACAAAACATACTTGGATCCATTTGGTTCAGTTCCGAAGTATTTCAGATGTAATCGCTCGATTTCATTAAAATTAATATTATTTTCTATTAAATAAGTATTCTTAGGGGCACCACTTTCCAAGATTTTTAAATTCGAATTTTTTTCCAATTGAAATGCACTTGTAATATATCTAGTATTCCTTGGTGAACTACTTAATAAATAGTCCCATTTCATCATCCGGGGTTGAAATGCTTTCAACTGTTTTTGCTTTTCTTTTACATCGGCCAAATCAGCGACCATTTTCTTCAGTGGGAATCCGTGCCATGTTTGGAAGAATATTTGACCCTCTCGTTTACCCACCTTATCAAGAGTATTACCATTTACAATAACTAAATGAGATTTACGAAAAATAGATACATATCTATTACTTCCTGTTCTAATTGGAATAAAGCGATATTTATATATTTCCATATCTACCAACTGATTAACAGAGCTAACAAATATTTTGGTGTCTGGATAACGTTTTTTTATTGCAAGTGCTATATACTTAGGATCCCCAGAAAAATTTTTGCCATGAAAGGATTCGATAAAAACATAATCATTCTTTATCGTTTCCTCTACTATAGAATTTTCAGAATGAGTAGTGTTTTTTTTCAAAAAGTTGGTAATTTTTAAGGAATATTTTTGTAACTTTTTACTTTTTACAAATCTTCTAAAATAGGGATTTCGGTTTCCTCTTTTAATAATCCTTCCCCATAAAGTTTTATTTACTAAATGTGAGGTATAAATTTCATTTACAATTTCCGAAGCATTTACATCACCATCAAAACTAGTTGTATAATCACTTTTTATTATCTTATCAATATACTCACGTCCATAGTTTTTCGTAATACAGTTTGTTTTAATGTATTGTAAATCATGCTGATATTTTCGGTCTAACCAAGGTAGTTCCACAAACTGAATCACAGTTTGTGCATCTGCTTTAATATCTTTGGTCAACCATGCCACGTTTTCAAGGTCCCCGTAAATCTCTTTTAAAACACCATCGTCACCAGGATATAAAATTGCGGGCATTCCTTGACCCAAGGCTTCCATAATTGAGTAACCGAAAGTTTCTGCTCTTGAAGTACTCAAATATATATAATTAGTGGGTGGTTCATAGTTAATAAATACATTATCATTTAAACCATAAGCATTAATAAGATTTTTATATAAAACTCTCGCTATCCCTTGTCCGTTTATGAAAAGCTTGTAGTTAGTCATACGTTTTTCTTTTACCAAATACCGCATTAAAGATATCGCGTACGCAATATCTTTAGAAGTTTCATCAAACCGAGAGAAGATAAAAAAATTAGTGGGTTTACTTGGTTTGTCTTTAATTTCATTTACAAAAAATACATGACGAATACTAATTGAAAAAGGAATCACATTGTCTTTGCCAAGTTTTTGTTTTAGTAATTTGGCAGTATTAATTGTTGAAACACGATAAATATCGACAGCATCCGCGGCAAAATCTGATCCTATTTCAACATTATAAATTGGCGCATGAACTTCCCCAATAATTTTACTATTTGGATACGTCTTCTTTAGTGCTCTTGCTAATACAAACAAAGATTCTCTGGTCAGTATGTAACTATCTAAGGCTTCGCCAGACAGAACATCATTTATATTTCTAAATGACACATTTCTTCCAAGTGACTCTCTATTAACTAGTTCCTTTATGTCTTCTTCTGAAAAATTACTAGTATTAAAGAAAACAATGTCACAATCTTCCTGTTGTAATTCTTGTATCAAATTGATATTACTACGGCTAGTACCGCCCACACCAAAAATATTAAAACCAATTATTCCAATTTTCATATATATATTGGCAAAAAATGCCACTCCCCCCTACTTAATACTTTAAATATTCATTAAATTAACCTATTGTTAGACACAGCAATACTTTTAGTTTCAAAAAGCTCATCAAACAACTGGTTGGTAGAGTTACTTGCATCTTCATTAAGAAATACGTCTATAATTTTTTTGTTATATAATTCCATATTATCATTATCCAACTTTAAAATTTCTCTGGATAATGAAACTTCATTATATCCTTGAGGATGTATATCAATTAGTTCCTCTATATCGAAATACCATCCTATTTGACTGTCGTACTCATTCAAATCTTCTTGAAATACAATAATTTTTTTATTCAAATGAGCATAATCAAACATTGCCGATGAATAATCTGTTATTAACATATCACTTAATAAAAATAATTCTTGAATGTCAGATATTTCATTTGGAAAACAATGAATACGTTCATCTAAGTTTCTGTATTGAGCAACTAAATTCGACTCAAGCGGATGTAGTTTAATAATTATTTCATAATTATTAGGTAATAGTGAAATCAGTTTTTTAAAATCCATAGTAGCTACTGCGCTTCTTTTGTCTTTACGCCATGTCGGACAATATAACACATATTTTTTCGTAGAGTCATAAGGTCTCATAAAATACTTAGTAATTAACCGTATTCTCTCGGTTTCATCATCTTTATGTTTAATAAGATACGTGTTTCTAGGAGCACCATACTCCATTATTCTTAAATCATGATTCTCATTTAGCATAAAAGCACTTTTTAGTAACTCTGTATTCTTTTTTGACGATGAAAGTAGATAATCCCATTTTTTCATCCGAGGAAGAAAGGCTTGGCTTTCTATCCGCCGTTGTGTTAAGTCATTTAAATCAGCAACCATTCTTTTCAAAGGAAACCCATGCCACGTTTGAATAAACTTTTGGCCTCTGACTTTTCCGGTTTTATCCAAAGAATTACCATTCATAAAAACGTAGGTAGACTTACGAAATTTATCCACATACTGTGGGCTACCAATACGTACTGGTTTAAATCCATAATCCATAATTTCCATATCTACCCACTCGTCAGCCGAGCTAACATAAATAAACGCCTCAGGAAAATTTTTCTTTAATTCTAATGCAATATACTTTGGGTCTCCAGCAAAGGATTTACCATGAAAAGACTCTATAAAGAAAAAGTCTTCCATAAGTTCAGCGGACATTTCGTTCACATCAACCGTTTGATTTGAACGGCGTAAAT
>OLNH01000071.1_pt1 | contig 98502 bp, 98 predicted proteins | sample 1643101 | NCBI WGS metagenome assembly OLNH01 (sample SAMEA3136758, study PRJEB25190) | human gut metagenome | biome: human gut; feature: human-associated habitat; material: faeces | place: Austria | collected 2013 | reverse complement strand
TCCATTCACTGGTATCTTCCGGAACTGCATCCAAACAGATCAAAAATGAAAAGAACATGCTGCCGGTATCCTTCGGTGCCATGCTGATGGAAAGTATGCTGGCTATCATCGCTCTGATTGCTGTAGCATCTTTTGCAAAAGGTGAAGCAGCAGCACAGGGTCTGACTACACAGCCACAGATCTTCGCAGGAGCAATTGCGAACTTCCTGGAAGTCATCGGTCTGCCACATACTCTGGTATTTACCCTGATCAATCTGGCCGTATCTGCATTTGCACTGACATCTCTGGATTCTGTAGCCCGTGTCGGACGTCTGTCCTTCCAGGAATTCTTCCAGGATAACGATGTGGATGAAAAAGATTACACACCATTCCGTAAACTGATGGTAAACAAATATTTTGCGACAATCCTGACACTGGTACTGGCTTACCTGCTGGCAAAAGTAGGATACGCTGAGATCTGGCCACTGTTCGGTTCAGCCAACCAGCTGTTGTCCGTACTTGCTTTGGTAGCATGTGCCGTGTTCCTGAAAAAAACAAAACGTCAGGGTATTATGCTGTGGGCTCCTGCAGTATTCATGATGGCTGTTACTTTCAGTGCACTGAGTCTTACCATCTACAAACTGACCGGTGCTCTGACAACCACAGGTCTGGATCTTGGAAATACTCTGCAGCTGATCTTCGCAGTTCTGCTTCTGATCCTTGGTGTGATCGTAGCAGTACAGGGCATTAAGAAACTGTTCGAAAAACCACAGGAAAAGGCAGCATAATCGGACAGAAATTTACCTGAATAAAATAAATAATAGTAAAAAGGCTTTCACAGTCGGAAATACATACATATATCCGGCCTGAGAAAGCCTTTTCATTTACGCGAGCAACGAGCCAAAGTCCGTGCTTGCACGAGACCTTGGCGACTGCCGCGTAAAATTTTTTTAAAAAACATAAAAACATAGTTGACAAGTAGGTATAAGGGAATTATAATACACTCAACAAAACAAAACAACTTCCGTAGCTGCGAGGGGATCGAACAGTTGCGAAATAAAAAAAGAAAAGAGAGGAAATGTATTATGGGAAATATTTATAAGGGAACCTTGGGACTGATCGGAAACACCCCGCTGGTTGAAGTGGTAAACGTAGAAAAAGAGCTGGGTCTGGAAGCTACTCTTCTGGTTAAACTGGAATATTTTAATCCGGCCGGAAGTGTCAAAGACCGTATCGCAAAAGCAATGATCGAAGATGCAGAAGAAAAAGGGCTCTTAAAAGAAGGCTCCGTAATCATTGAACCTACATCCGGTAATACCGGAATCGGTCTGGCATCCATCGCAGCATCCAAGGGATACCGTATCATCCTGACCATGCCGGAAACCATGAGTGTGGAGAGAAGAAACATTCTGAAGGCATATGGTGCAGAACTGGTGCTGACAGAAGGAGCAAAAGGGATGAAAGGAGCTATTGCCAAAGCAGACGAACTGGCCAAAGAGATTCCGAACAGCTTTATCCCGGGTCAGTTTGTAAACCCTGCCAACCCGAAGGTACACCGTGAGACAACCGGCCCGGAAATTTGGAAGGATACTGACGGAAAAGTGGATATCTTTGTTGCCGGTGTGGGAACCGGCGGAACACTGACGGGAACCGGCGAATATCTGAAGTCTCAGAACCCGGACGTGAAAGTGATCGCCATGGAGCCTGCAACTTCTCCGGTGCTTTCACAGGGTAAGAGCGGTGCTCATAAGATTCAGGGAATCGGTGCAGGATTTGTACCGGATGTACTGAACACCAAGGTATACGATGAAGTTGTTACCGTAGAAAACGACGATGCGTTCGCAGGAGCAAAACTGCTGGCAAAGAAAGAGGGTATCCTGGTAGGTATCTCCTCCGGTGCAGCCCTTCAGGCAGCGATCGAACTGGCAAAACGTCCGGAAAACAAAGGCAAAACAATCGTTGCACTGCTTCCGGATACCGGTGACAGATATTACTCCACACCATTGTTTACAGAATAAAATTATAAAAGACGGGCGGACTGCTGCGAAAGCTGCAGTCCGTTTTCGCGTATTTATACACAGAACTGTCTGGAATACCGGGAAAGGTGATGTGAAAATGTCGATAACAGACCTTTGTATATAAATATGCGGTGAGAATACAGAAAATCGTCATTTTATGTGTTCCTTTGTCGAACGAAAAATAGGAAAACTCTGTTGTCATATCTTGAACCAAAAAAAGATTTTTTTTATAATAGAATCAACATTTGGAACACAGTAATCTGTGGTAGGGCCCATAATTTCCAAAATACTAAGTAGATGGAGGAGTTAGTTAGAATGGAAAAATTAAACGTAGCCATAGCAGATGATAATGAACGAATGGTGGATCTTCTCAGTACACTGGTAAAAGGAGATAAAGAGTTGGAACTTGTCGGTCAGGCAGCCGACGGACAGGAAATATACAAAATTATAAAAGAGAAAGAGCCGGATGTGGTATTGCTGGATATTATCATGCCCAAGATGGATGGAATTACAGTTATGGAAAAGCTGAATGAAGATCCGTCTGTCAGAAAACGACCGGCTTTTATTATTATATCGGCAGTCGGCCAGGAACGGATCATCGAAGATGCCTTTCGGCTGGGTGCCTGCTACTATATTATGAAACCTTTTGATAATGACATGGTTTTAAATCGGATCAAACAGTTCCGCAAGTTTGGAAAAGGAATCCGCAGAGAGAACAGGGGAACGGGCAATTTAGGGAGAGCAGGAGAAATATCGGAAAAAAATCTGCAGATTGATGTAACCGATATTATACATGAAATTGGTGTGCCGGCGCATATCAAAGGATACCAGTATCTGCGGGATGCGATCATGATGTCGGTGGAAGATATGGAGATGCTCAATTCTATTACCAAGATTCTGTATCCCACCATTGCCAAGAAACACCAGACTACACCGAGCCGTGTGGAACGAGCGATTCGTCATGCTATCGAGGTGGCCTGGAGCCGCGGAAAGATGGATACGATCGATGCACTTTTCGGTTATACAGTAAGCAACGGAAAGGGAAAACCGACGAATTCTGAGTTTATCGCTTTGATTGCGGACAAAATCCGACTGGAATATGAACATGGTACACTCCATTGATAGAATGAGATGAAAAATGCATAAAAAAACAGGCATAACCCCTTTCCTGTTTGGTAAAAATGCGATATAATATAAGGCAGATGTTGTTATTAGGAAAAACAGGAGGTTATTCGCATGAAAAAGGTATTATATGTTGCATCGGAAGCAGTACCGTTTATCAAGACCGGAGGGCTTGCGGATGTTGTAGGTTCTTTGCCTAAATGTTTTCCAAAAGAATATTTCGATGTAAGAGTTGTTATTCCAAAATACGCCTGTATGAAACAGGAATTTAAAGATCAGCTTCATTACATAACTAATTTTTATATGGATCTGAACTGGAGACAGCAGTACGTAGGAATCTTCGAGATGGAGTATGAAGGGATCAAATTCTATTTTATCGATAATGAAGAGCATTTCAGCGGAGACAAGCCATATTATGGTATGCCGGGAGATCTGGAAAAATTTGCATTCTTTTCCAAAGCGGCATTGTCAATTCTTCCGGTGATCGATTTCAGACCGGACATCATCCACTGTCATGACTGGCAGACCGGACTGATTCCGGTATATCTGAAAGAACGTTTCCAGGGAAGCGATTTCTATCGTGGCATCAAATCAGTTATGACCATCCACAACCTGAAATTCCAGGGAGTATGGGATATTAAGACTGTAAAAAGTATTACCGGTCTGTCTGATTACTTCTTTACACCGGACAAACTGGAGGCAAATAAAGATGCCAACTATCTGAAAGGCGGTCTGGTATATGCAGATGCGATCACAACTGTAAGTAACACTTATGCGGAAGAAATCAAAACCCCATTTTATGGGGAAGGGCTGGATGGACTGATGCAGGCGAGAAGCAACAGCCTGCGTGGTATCGTAAACGGAATCGATTATGACGAATATAATCCGGAAACAGATGCTATGATCGCAATGAATTATAATGCAAAGACATTCCGAAAAGAAAAAGTAAAAAATAAGACAGCTCTTCAGGAGGAACTGGGACTGGAAGTGAATCCGAAGGCTATGATGCTTGGTGTGGTATCTCGCCTGACAGATCAGAAAGGCTTTGATCTGATCGCCTATATGATGGATGAACTGTGTCAGGATGCCATTCAGCTGGTGGTTCTCGGAACCGGAGAAGAAAAATATGAAAATATGTTCCGGCATTTTGCATGGAAGTATGATAAAAAGGTTTCAGCAAATATCTATTATTCAGAAGCAATGTCTCATAAGATCTATGCGGCAGCAGATGCATTCCTGATGCCGTCTCTGTTTGAACCATGTGGTCTGAGCCAGCTGATGAGCCTTCGTTATGGCACCGTGCCGATTGTAAGAGAGACCGGTGGTCTGAAAGATACCGTACAGCCGTACAATGAGTTTGAAGGAACCGGAACCGGATTCAGTTTTACAAACTATAATGCCCATGAGATGTTAAATACGATCCGCTACGCAGAACGGGTATATTATGACCGCAAACGCGAATGGAACAAGATCGTCGATCGTGGCATGGCACAGGATTATTCCTGGAACAATTCTGCAAAGCAGTATGAAGAAATGTATACCTGGCTGGCAGGTTATTAAAATCTATCGGGATACTCTGACACAGACAGAGAAAATCTGATATCCCGTGACAAAAGAAAATATGATACAGGAAACACCGGCGGATCTTCCGCCGGTGAAATATTCCCAGATCTCTTTTTTATGTTCATCCGGCAGATCGCCGAAATTCTCAGAAAATTTTTAAAAACAAAAATAGCAGTTGACAACAAAACTAATTTGTAATAGTATGTAAACAGTAAGACGAACATAAGTTCGTATGTAAAAAAAGGAGACCATTATGGCAAAAGAAGATAAATTAAAAGCCCTTGATGCGGCTTTGGGACAGATTGAAAAACAGTTTGGAAAAGGATCTGTAATGAAACTGGGAGATTCCGGTAAGAACATGAATGTGCAGACTGTACCTACCGGATCTCTGAGTCTGGACATTGCACTTGGACTTGGCGGCGTTCCGCGGGGACGTATCATCGAGATCTATGGACCGGAGTCTAGTGGTAAGACAACAGTAGCGTTACATATGGTAGCAGAAGTACAGAAACGTGGCGGGATTGCCGGATTTGTGGATGCAGAGCATGCACTGGATCCAGCTTATGCAAAAAATATCGGAGTAGATATTGATGAACTGTATATCTCACAGCCGGATAACGGTGAGCAGGCTCTGGAGATCACGGAGACAATGGTGCGTTCCGGTGCGATGGATATTATCATTGTGGACTCTGTAGCAGCTCTGGTACCAAAGGCTGAAATTGAGGGTGATATGGGAGATTCTCATATGGGTCTGCAGGCGCGACTGATGTCTCAGGCACTGAGAAAACTGACTGGTGTGGTAAGTAAGTCTAATTGTATTGTAATCTTTATCAATCAGTTGCGTGAAAAAATCGGTGTGATGTTCGGTAATCCTGAGACAACCACCGGTGGACGTGCACTGAAGTTCTACGCATCTGTACGTATGGATGTGAGAAGGACAGAAACTATCAAACAGGGCGGAGAGGTGATTGGTAACCGTACCCGTGTGAAGGTCGTAAAGAACAAAGTGGCGCCTCCATTTAAAGAGGCAGAATTTGATATCATGTTCGGAAAAGGAATTTCCAAAGAAAGCGATATTCTGGATCTGGCTGTAAATCTGGGAATTATCCAGAAAAGTGGTGCATGGTTTGCCTACAATGATGGCAAGATCGGTCAGGGAAGAGAGAATGCAAAGATCTTCCTGAGAGAGAATCCGGAGATTGCGGAAGAAATCGAACGTCAGGTAAGAGCCCATTACGGACTTGGAGAAGATGGTCCACAGGATGCAGAAAAAGATGTGGATCAAGCAAAGAATGTTCTGACAGATGGGTCAGATGATGAAGTATGAGAATCGTAGAGATTGTCCCTGTAACAAAAGCAAAGTATCGTGTTGTGACAGAAGAACAGCTCGCCTTTATATTATATAAGGGCGAGCTTTCCCGTTATCGATTGAAGGAAAATGGGGAACTATCAGCGGAAACTTTTCAGGAAATTTTCCGGGAAATCCTGGTGAAAAGGGCAAAATTGAGGGCAATGCATCTGTTGACACGGATGGATTACACGGAAGCAGAATTGGAAAAGAAATTAATGAAGGGCGAATATACACCCCAGGCGGTAAAAATTGCCATGGATTATGTGCGTTCGTATCATTATCTGGACGATGAACGGTACGTGACGCGATATCTGTCTGCCTATCAGGGCAGGAAAAGCAGACGACAGATGCAGTTTGAACTGGAGCGAAAGGGGATTCCACGGGAGATGATCCAACGAAGACAGGAAGCACTGGATGACGAAGAAGGGTGTGTGGATGAAACGAACATGATTCGCCAGCTTCTGGAAAAACGCTGCAAACATCCGAAAGAGGCAGATGAAAAAGAAAAAAGACGACATTATGGTTATTTGATGAGAAAAGGCTTTTCTTCTTCAGAGATTCAGTCGGTGTTCCGGGAATATTTTTCACAGAGGGAATAAGATGGATAACTGAGCCCTTTGTTCACAAAAAACACCTTGCAGGATATTAGCAGGGAACGGTAACTATATCTACAAAAAAACAGGTAATCCGTTGACAAATTTGTGAAATCATTATAGAATTATACTGTTGTAAACGTACAATGAAAACTAAATAAGGAGGTGCTCCTATGGCAAACGGAATCAATATATTAATTCCAATTATTGCTGTAGTCATTGCGCTGGTAATAGCGGTTCCTGTGGCTTGCAAACTTGCCGTTGCCAAGAAAGTAAAGCAGGATGCAGAAAAGATTGGCACTGCGGAAGAAAAAGCAAGAAACATCATAGATGAAGCCCTGAAAACGGCGGAAACTAAGAAACGCGAAGCTCTTCTGGAAGCCAAAGAAGAATCTCTGAAAACCAAGAATGAACTGGAAAAAGAGACCAGAGAGAGACGCAGCGAACTGCAAAAGTATGAAAAGCGTGTGCTGGCAAAAGAAGAATCTGTGGATCGTAAGGCAAATGCGCTGGAAAGACGGGAAGCAGAGTATTCAGCAAAAGAGACAGAGTTAAAGAAGAAAGAGAAAAAGGTTGACGAATTACATGACCAGGGAGTACAGGAACTTGAGAGAATCTCAGGACTGACCTCCGAACAGGCAAAGGATTATCTTTTAAAATCTGTTGAAGATGAAGTAAAAATTGATACTGCAAAACTTTACAAAGAACTGGAAAGCAAAGCAAAAGAAGATGCTGCAAAGAAAGCAAAAGAATATGTGGTAACAGCCATTCAGAAATGTGCGGTTGACCATGTGGCAGAATCTACCATTTCCGTTGTACAGCTTCCAAGCGATGAGATGAAAGGAAGAATCATCGGTCGTGAAGGAAGAAATATCCGTACACTGGAAACACTGACCGGTGTAGATCTGATCATTGACGATACACCGGAGGCTGTTGTTTTGTCCGGATTTGATCCGATCCGCCGTGAAGTGGCAAGAATTGCTCTTGAAAAACTGATCGTGGATGGTCGTATTCATCCGGCTCGTATTGAAGAAATGGTGGAGAAAGCACAGAAAGAAGTAGAAACCATGATTCGGGAAGAGGGGGAGAACGCTGCTCTGGAAGTAGGTGTTCACGGTATCCATCCGGAACTGATTCGTCTTCTTGGACGTATGAAATTCCGTTCCAGTTATGGACAGAACGCATTAAAGCATTCCATCGAAGTTGCACAGCTGTCAGGTCTTCTGGCGGCAGAAGTTGGTACGGATATCCGTCTGGCAAAACGTGCCGGCTTATTACATGATATAGGAAAATCCATCGATCATGAAGTGGAAGGATCCCACATTCAGATTGGTGTTGACTTATGTAGAAAGTATAAAGAATCTCCAATTGTCATCAATGCAGTAGAAGCTCATCACGGTGATGTAGAACCGGAATCATTGATTGCCGGAATCGTACAGGCTGCAGATGCAATCTCAGCTGCCCGCCCGGGTGCGAGAAGAGAGACATTGGAAACATATACCAACAGATTGAAACAGTTAGAAGATATTACAAACTCCTTCAAAGGAGTAGACAAATCCTATGCGATTCAGGCAGGCCGCGAGGTTCGGATTATGGTATTGCCGGATCATGTCAACGATTCTGACATGGTATTGCTGGCAAGAGATATTTCCAAGCAGATTGAAGCTGAACTGGAATATCCTGGACAGATCAAAGTCAGTGTAATCCGTGAAAGTCGTGTTGTAGATTACGCAAAATAATTTTGCTGCATCTGGCCGACGAGGAAAGTCAACAACACCCCGGTTTAAAACGGAAGTTTTAGACCGGGGATTTTTTACGCGAACAACAAATCTCTGGTACAGTTATTTCGGAAACGATGTACCAGCTGAAAAACGGAAAAAATTATCCCGATGAGGAATAGAAAATGAAGAAAACGATAGTACGGGAGTATCGTCTCCCATCATCCTGTATCAAAGGAAAACAGGAACTGACGATTGCTTTTCTGACGGACCTTCATGATCAGGTTACGGGTGAGGATGGGGAGAGGATTTTTCACCTTCTCAAGGAACAGGAGCCGGATCTGGTGTTAGTTGGTGGTGATGTGATAGTGGGTAAAAAAGGATGTGACACGTCGAAAGCATTTGCATTTCTGAAAAAGTTGTCTGAGAATTATCCGGTATTTTATGCCAGTGGGAATCATGAACAACGTATTTCGGAACATCCGGAGATTTACGGGAAGACCGGGAAAAACTATGAGTCAGCATTGAAAAAGCTGTCGCTGATACGGTTGCGTAATCAAAAAGTACAGCTGGAAAAAAAAGGAATACCGATCACTGTCTATGGCCTTGAACCGGAGGAACAGTTTTACGATAAGGGATTTCGAAAGAATGGTATGGTAAAAGAACTGAACAAACACTTTGGAGCTCCGGATACGGATCGGCTGACGATTCTTCTGGCACATAATCCACGCTATAAAAAAGAGTATCTTTCCTGGGGAGCAGCGATGACATTTTCCGGACATTATCACGGAGGAGTTATGATGCTTGGAAAAAAGAGGGGAGCAATCGCACCTGATTTTCGGATCTTTCCGGGTGAATGTGGCGGGATGCATCAGAAAAACGGATGTGCGGTTATTGTCAGTGCCGGTCTGGGAGAACATACGATTCCGGTAAGAATCCATAACCCCAGAGAACTGACTATCGTTCGAATCTCTGCTTTACAAAATGAGGAAATGCCTGTAAAATAAAAATTCAGGTATAGAGTGAGAAGAAAAAAGAGGAAGAAACATGGGAATACCGGTAAAACTGGAAGCATTTGAGGGTCCGCTGGATCTGCTTTTGCATCTGATCGAAAAAAATAAGATCGATATATATGATATCCCGATTGTGGAGATCACAGAACAGTATATGGAATATATCCGGCAGATGCAGGAAGAAAACCTGAATATCATGAGTGAGTTTATGGTCATGGCGGCTACTCTTCTGGATATCAAGTGCAAAATGCTTCTTCCCAAAGAAGTAACGGAAGAAGGAGAAGAAAAGGATCCCCGTGAAGAACTGGTTCAGCAGCTGCTGGAATATAAGATGTTTAAATACATGTCCTATGAGTTGAGAGATCGTATGGCAGATGCTTCCCGCTGTGTATATCGGGCGGAGAGTATGCCAAAAGAAGTACTGGAATATCAGCCACCGGTGGATATCCGGGAATTGATCGGAGATCTGACACTGGCCAAGCTTCAGAATATCTTCAATTCTATCATTAAACGTCAGGAAAACAAGGTGGATCCGATTCGAAGCAAATTTGGCAGAATTGAGAAAGAAGAAGTCAGCTTGGAAGATAAAATGAGTGATCTGGAATTATATGCCGGAACACATCACTATTTTTCTTTCCGCGGACTTCTGGAACGACAGTCCGGTAAGATCCAGGTGATCGTTACTTTTCTTGCTATCCTGGAATTGATGAAAACCGGCGTGATTACCATAGAGCAGGAACATTTATTTGATGATATTCAGATCACATCTTTAATATACGAGGAGCAGCAGGCAGATGGAGAAACTGGAAGCAGCGATTGAGGCAATTTTATTTTCCGCAGGTGATTCGGTGGAAACCGGAAGAATCGCGAAAGTAATCGGACAGGATAAAAACACAACGGAAAAAATTATCCGTAATATGATGTTAAAATATAATGCCAGAGACCGTGGAATCAAGATCCTGGAGTTGGACGGAGCATTTCAGATGTGTACCAAACAGGAGTATTATGAATATCTGGTAGAGATTGCATTGCAGCCAAAGAAAGCAGTACTGACGGATGTGATGCTGGAGACACTTTCGATTATCGCATACAAACAACCGGTAACGAAACAGGAAATTGAAAAAATCCGTGGTGTAAAATGCGACCATGCGATCAATAAGCTGGTGGAGTATAATCTGGTTCAGGAACTTGGACGACTGGATGCTCCGGGGCGTCCCATTCTTTTCGGGACAACGGAAGAATTTCTGAGAAATTTTGGAGTACAGTCGACAGAGGATCTGCCAACGATCAGTCCGGTAAAAATGGAAGATTTTAAGGCAGAGGCGGAAGAAGAGATTCAGTTGCAGCTGGATCTGTAATAAGAGAAAAACCGGTTCTAAAAGAAAGAAAAATGCATATAGTATCTTTGGAAAACTGTGATAAAAAACGGGAGGATACTATATGGGAAAAATAAAGCTGGGATTGTTGCTGCTGCTTTTGTTACTGTTGGGAACACCGATGACAGGATATGGTATGCAGCTGAGTGAATCAGAACTTTATGCGCGTTCGGCATGTCTGATGGATGCAGACTCCGGGCGTGTTTTGTATTCTAAAAACAGTGATCAGAAACTTCCGATGGCAAGTACTACAAAGATTATGACCTGTATTCTTGCACTGGAAGAAGGACGGATGGATGATCTGGTTACAGTATCCGCCTATGCAGCGAGTCAGCCGAAGGTACATATGGGTGCAAAAACAGGAGAACAGTTTTACCTGCAGGATCTTCTGTATGCGCTGATGTTGAATTCAGATAATGATGCTGCTGTAATGATTGCAGAGCAGGTGGGTGGATCAGTAGAAGGATTTGCAGAAAAAATGAATCTGAAAGCAAGAGAACTCGGCTGTGATGATACATATTTTATTACACCGAACGGTCTGGATGCAGAGAATAAAAATGGGATCCACAGTACAACGGCAAAAGATCTTGCAAGAATTCTTCGCTACTGTATCATGGAGTCTCCGAAAAAAGCGGAATTTCTTGCAATTACGCAGATGCCTGCCTATACATTCTGGAATTATAGCAAGACCCAGATTTATCAATGCACCAATCATAATGCGTTTCTTGGGATGATGGATGGAGCATTGACGGGAAAAACCGGATTTACAGGAAACGCAGGATATTGTTATGTGGGTGCTTTACAATGGGAGAAAAAAACACTGATTGTATCGCTGCTTGCCTGCGGATGGCCGAATAACCGTGGATATAAGTGGGAAGATACCAGAAAGCTCATGACTTACGGGCTGACCAATTATGAATATCGGGATGTATTTGAACAAAAAGATCTTGGACGGATCGCAGTGCTGAATGGCCGGCAACAGGGAACGACCATAGATGAAGTGGCAACCACCAGTCTGGAATACGGATCCGATGTGGAACAGATGCATCTGCCTCTGCTGTTAAGGAAAGATGAACAGATCACGGTGCACTATCAACTGCCGGCACAGCTGGAAGCTCCGGTCCGAAAAGGACAACAGATAGGGGTGGCGCAATATTTTCTTGGAAAGGATCTGTTGCAGGAATATCCGATATATGCAGGCGAACAGGTGGATGTAAGAGATTATTACTGGTGTCTGGAACAGATAGGGGCAGCTTACTGTGCCTGACAGGAGGGAAAAACATGAGAAAAATAATGGAAGAACTGGAAGACTGTCCGGTGATTGCGGCAGTGAAAGATGAGAAAGGACTGGAAGAGTGCCTGAAGATGGATGTGGGCATGGTATTTGTTCTATATGGAACGGTATGTACGATCGGTGAGATCGTAAAGAGGATCAAAGAACAGGGAAAAATCGCAGTGGTACATATTGATCTGATTCAGGGATTAAGCGGAAAAGATGCCGCAGTGGAATTTCTGAAGACATATACCTGTGCCGATGGTATCATTACCACGAAACCAGCTCTTATAAAGTGTGCAAAAGAACTGGGGATGTTCACCGTGCTTCGGTTTTTTGTGATTGATTCCATGGCATATGATAATATTCAGAAACAGACAGCAGGGTATCGTCCGGATGTGATCGAGATTCTTCCGGGACTGATGCCGCGGGTAATCGAAAGAATCAAAAAGAGTGTAAGATGTCAGGTGATCGCAGGCGGACTCATCAGCGAAAAAGAAGATATTGTGGCTGCACTGAAGGCCGGCGCCGTAGCGATTTCCACCACAGACAAAAATGTATGGAAAATGTAAGAAGATAGACAGTATTTGCCTGTTGTGTTTTCAGAAAGTTCGTTATATAATTTTTCCATACGAGAGAATGCTGTAAGAAGAGAAAACAGCAACACAGATTATGGAGGAAACAGTATGTTTTGTAAATATTGTGGGAACCGTCTGGAGGACGGGGATCGTTTCTGTGGGGCATGTGGACATCCGGTAGAAGAGAAACCGATGCAGGAGACTGCAAATGAGGATTCTTATAAAAAACAGGAAGAGAAAGTGCCTCGCATCAAAAAGAAAAAGCCGGAACCTGAATATGACAATCGTATGACCGAAGGAATGGGATATGGTTATCAGATGGAGCAACGTCCGGAAGACGATGATGACGATGATGAGAAAGAGTGGGAAAGGGAAGAGAAAAAAGAGAAGATCACTTTTGCTGTTCTTGGAATTATTATCGTTGTTCTGGTGGTAGCTATCGTATTTGGTGTTGTAAAGCTGGTAGGTGCAGGAAACGGAGATACGAAAAAAGTGCCGCAGCTGAATGAACAGATGAAAGAAGATATGCAGAAGATTCAGGACAGAGATGAAAAAGATACAGAAGAGAGTGCGGATGCATCAGTTGCGGATGAAACAGTGAAAGAACCGGAGACGGTACCCCCAGAGGTGACAGCCACACCGGAGCCAATCCAGGAAACAGCACCGGCGCAGGAAGCAGAAACGACTGTAGCACCGACACAGGAGGTCACTCCGGAACCGACCCAGGAGGCTGCGGTTCAGGAATCTCATGAGGAAGCGGAAGTTAATGATGCAGAAACTGCAAATGATACGGGAAACAGTGATTATGTGATTCCGGACAGCAGTACCCGTTATCTTACCAACACAGATCTGACCGGTCTTTCCGAATGGCAGATTCGTATCGCAAGAAACGAGATCTATGCCCGACACGGAAGAATTTTCAAGTCTGATGATCTGGCAGATTATTTTGCATCCAAAAGCTGGTATACGCCAAGTGTATCAGCAGATCAGTTTGACAATTCCTATCTGAATGCAATTGAAATTGAAAATCTGAAACTGATCACAGCTTATGAGAAAGCACATAATCTGAATCAGTAACAGAAATAAAAACAGGAAACTCCTGAAACAGAAACACACAGTGTGTGATCATCTGTTTCAGGAGTTTTTTTATTGTCGGAAAAAACATGAAAAAAATATGAAAAAACTATAAAATCTCTTGCGTCAGGAAAAAGAACATTCTACAGAATTTCTGATGATAAAATTGCTCCATGTGTATGCGACAAAGACATTTCATCAGCTTTCTCATGTGAATCTGCACCCGGGGCAGATGCCGATGCTGAATATTCTTTACCAGCAGGAAGGGATCAGTCAGAGAGAAATCTGCAACAGTCTGTGTATCAAACCGTCTACGGTGACGGTATCCCTGCAACAAATGGAAAAAGCAGCTTCTGACGATCGCAAGAGCGATTCTTGCAGATAACCGGCTGCTGATCCTTGATGAAGCAACTTCTTCGGTAGATACCAGAACAGAAGAACGGATTCAGAAAGCAATGGATAACCTGATGAAAGGACGAACCAGTTTTGTGATCGCTCACCGGTTATCGACAATTAAAGATGCAGATGTGATCCTTGTGATGAAAGACGGAGATATAATAGAACAGGGAAATCATGAAGAACTCTTGGCAATGAACGGATTTTATGCTAATCTATATAATAGTCAGTTTGAGAAAGTAGGATAAAATCCTGGGATACAGACTGACCAATGAGGTTTTCAACAGAAAATCACAGGCAAGAGACAAAGGGGGATGTTGCGATGACACAGAGAACATCCCCTTCTTTATGCATTCTTAAGGAGGAAATCAATGAGAAATCTTTTAGTGGCACAGTCCGGAGGACCCACATCAGCAATCAATGCGACGATCGCAGGAGTGATCATGGAAGCGCATGCATCCGATCAGGTTGATACGATCTACGGTGCGGTAAACGGCATCAAAGGTGTTCTGGAAGAACGGTTTGTTAATCTGAGCGAGAAAGTACCCGGTGAGGACGAACTGGAGATTCTTTGTCAGACACCGGCAGCAGCACTGGGTTCCTGCAGGGTAAAACTGAAAAATCCGGCAGAAGACGACAGCCAGTTTCAGGAAATCATCCGGATTTTCCGCAAACATAAAATTATGTATTTTATTTATGCAGGTGGAAATGATTCCATGGATACAGTAGATAAACTGGCGGCATACTGTAAAGAACACAAAATTGAAGATATTCATGTTATGGGAGCACCGAAAACCATCGATAACGATCTGGTGGGAACGGATCACTGCCCGGGATTTGGTTCTGCAGCAAAATATATTGCAACTACATTTTCAGAACTGGAAAGAGACTGTCATGTATACGATACAAAGGCAGTTACCATCGTGGAAGTAATGGGAAGAAATGCAGGATGGCTGACGGCAGCATCCGCACTGGCAAGAAATAACGGTGCAGCAGGTCCGAGCTTGATTTATCTTTGTGAGCCGGCTTTTTCCGTGGAAAGTTTTCTTGACGATGTGAAGAAAAAACTGGAACAGCAGGACAGCGTCCTGGTAGCGATCAGTGAGGGAATCAAGGATAAAAACGGTGTTTATATCTCCGAGCAGGTGCAGAGCGGGGCCGTGGACAACTTTGGACACAGCTATATCGCAGGAAGTGCCCGAGTACTGGAAGATATTGTGAGAAGGGAGATTGGCTGCAAAGTAAGATCCATCGAACTGAATCTGATGCAGCGATGCGCTTCCCATATTGCAAGTAAAACAGATATCCAGGAGTCGAAGATGCTTGGCATGACAGCCTGCCGCTGTGCGTTGCAGGGAAAAAGCGGACTGATGGCTTCCGTGGAGAGACTCAGCAGTTATCCATATCAGGTACGCTATACTGCAATTCCGGTCTGTGAAGTGTCAAACCAGGAGAAAAAAGTTCCGGACGATTATATTAACGAGGCAGGAAATGATGTGACCGAAAAGATGATGGAATATTTAAAACCGTTGATCCATGGTGAGACAGAAGTAATCTACGAAAACGGAATTCCGAAACATTTGTACCTTTATTAAGTTTTTCTGAAGGCTTTTGTCAAAAAGTTATTGAAAAAAAAAGCAAAAAATAGTAGAATTATAATCGGCTGAAATTTTGTTTTCACTTAAATTTTTTATAAAAATGGAGGGCTGAAGTATGAGCAATACAGCACAAAGCGCAGCAAGCACAAGGATAGCCTCTTTGCTTGATGCAAACAGTTTTGTTGAGATCGGTGGACAGATTACTGCAAGAAGTACAGATTTCAACTTATCTGCAAAAGAAACCCCGTCAGATGGTGTTATCACCGGATATGGTGTGATCGACGGCAGCCTGGTGTATGTATATAGCCAGGATGCTACCGTACTGAACGGAACTGTTGGTGAGATGCATGCAAAGAAAATCGCAAGACTGTATGATTTTGCAATGAAGACAGGTGCACCTGTAATCGGTCTGATCGATTGCGCAGGTATGCGTCTGCAGGAAGCAACCGATGCACTGAACGGTTTCGGTGAGATCTACATGCAGCAGACAAAAGCAAGCGGTGTGATCCCGCAGATCACAGGTATCTTCGGAACTTGTGGAGGCGGAATGGCTATGATCCCGGCACTGACAGACTTTACTCTGATGGAAGAGAAAAAAGCAAAATTATTTGTCAATTCTCCAAACGCCATCGAAGGAAATGAAATCTCCAAATGTGACACTTCCACAGCTGCATATCAGGCAAAAGAAGCAGGTCTGGTTGATTTCAAAGGAAGCGAAGAAGATGTTCTGGCACAGATCCGTGCACTGGTAACGATCCTTCCTGCAAACAACGAAGATGATATGTCCTACGAAGAATGTAACGATGATCTGAACAGAGTATGCAAAGATCTGGCAAACTGTGCAGGAGATACATCTATTGCGCTGTCCCAGATCAGTGACAACAACGTATTCTTTGAGGTAAAAGCAGACTATGCAAAAGATATGGTTTGCGGATTTATCAAACTGAACGGTTCCACTGTAGGTGCTGTTGCAAACAGAACAGAGATCTATGATGCAGAAGGTAACCTGACAGAGTCCATGGATGCAGTATTATCTGCAAGAGGAGCAAGAAAAGCAGCAGATTTCGTAAAATTCTGTGACGCTTTCAATATCCCGGTTCTGACACTGACCAATGTTACCGGATTCAAAGCAACCAAATGCTCTGAAGCAAATATGGCAAAAGCAGTTGCTGAGCTGACCTATGCATTTGCAGATGCAACTGTACCGAAAGTAAACGTGATCGTAGGAAAAGCTTACGGAAGCGCTTACCTGGCTATGAACAGCAAATCCATCGGTGCAGATATGGTTTATGCATGGCCGAACGCTGAAATCGGTATGATGGATGCAAAACTGGCAGCAAAGATCATGTACGCAGATTCTGATGCAGCTACCATCAACGAGAAAGCTGCTGAATATGCAACCCTGCAGTCCAGCGTGGAATCCGCAGCAAGAAGAGGATACGTAGATACGATTATCGAAGCTGAGGATACAAGAAAATATGTGATCGGTGCTTTCGAGATGCTTTACACAAAGAGAGAGGATCGTCCAAGCAAAAAACACGGAACAGTATAATGAGGTGAGCATAAATGAAGCAGAGATGGAAAAAAATCGCCAGTCTGATGCTGGTTACAATCTGTGCATTTTCCCTGACTGCCTGCGGTAAAAAAGAAGATACAGCTGCTTATCAGGCAATTACTGATGAGATGGTAACAAACTGTGCAGATGTATCTCAGAGTGCAGTAGAATCTCTTGCAGGTTTCGATGATGAAACTCTGAATCAGATGACTGCAAACAGAGACACATTTACCAGACTTGCAGTAGAAGCATGGATGGACCAGGAAAATGAACTTGGCAAATATGAGGAAATGGGAACCCCGACAACAGATGTTGACCGTGACGAAGAACAGGTAACTGTTGATATTCCGGCAAAATTTGAAAAAGGTGATGCAGAGATCAAAGTTGTATTCAACTACAGCAGCGATTATGATCAGATGGTTCCGGCTTATATGACCATTTCCGAAGTAGAAACTACCGGAATGAAATTAAACGGTGCCGCTGTCAATACCGTTATGGGCGTCGGCTGCGTATTCGTTGTTCTGATCTTCCTGATTTTCGTTATTTCCCTGTTTAAATATATTGGAAAGATCGGACAGAAAGAGACAGCACCAAAAGCAGCACCTGCACCAGCAGCACCTGTAGCAGCACCTGTTGAGGAAGACCTGACAGATGATCTGGAACTGGTAGCAGTTATTTCCGCAGCGATTGCTGCATCTGAGAACACATCCACAGACAGCTTTGTGGTTCGTTCTATTAAAAAAGTGAACAGAAGTAAATGGCAGAAAGCCTGAGCATAGGAGGAATATCACATGAAAAACTATACAATTACTGTTAATGGCAATGTATACAATGTAACTGTTGAAGAAGGACAGACAAGCGGTGCACCTGCAGCAGCTCCTGTTGCAGCACCAAAAGCAGCACCTGCAGCAGCTCCGAAAGCAGCAGCACCTGCAGCTTCCGCTGGTTCTGTGAAAGTAACAGCCGGAGCAGCCGGAAAAGTATTTAAAGTAGAAGCAAGCGTTGGACAGGCTGTAAAAGCCGGTGATCCAGTCATCATCCTGGAAGCAATGAAGATGGAAATCCCGGTTGTTGCTCCGCAGGACGGAACCGTTGCAAGCATTGACGTAGCTGTTGGTGATGCAGTTGAAGCTGGTGCTACTCTGGCATCCTTAAACTAAAACTGAATTTGCAGACAATGTAAATTCCCAAACAGCGACGACTTGCTGAATTCAACAACGGGAGGTTAAAAACATGAGTATAATGAATACATTGTCAAACTTATGGGAACAGACTGCGTTCATGAACCTGGATTGGGGTAACTATGTTATGATCCTGGTTGCGCTGGTATTCCTGTATCTGGCAATCAAACACGGATTTGAGCCACTGCTGCTGGTGCCGATCGCATTCGGTATGCTGCTGGTTAACATCTATCCGGATATTATGGCAGATCCTTACGTAGATGCTATGGGTATCGAACATGCCGGTGGTCTTCTGCATTACTTCTTCATCCTGGATGAATGGAGTATCCTGCCATCCCTGATCTTCATGGGCGTTGGTGCGATGACAGACTTCGGTCCGCTGATCGCCAACCCGAAGAGCTTTATCCTTGGTGCTGCCGCACAGCTGGGTATCTATAGTGCGTACTTCCTGGCTATCTTCCTGGGATTCAACGGAAAAGCAGCAGCAGCAATCTCTATTATCGGTGGAGCCGATGGCCCGACTTCTATCTTCCTTGCAGGTAAGCTGGGACAGACAGAACTGATGGGACCGATCGCCGTGGCAGCATATTCGTATATGTCTCTGGTTCCGATCATTCAGCCGCCGATCATGAAACTTCTGACAACAGAAAAAGAAAGAAAGATCAAGATGGAACAGCTTCGTCCGGTATCCAAACTGGAGAAGATCTTATTCCCGATCGTTATCACAATCGTAGTTTGTATGATCCTTCCTACAACTGCTCCTCTGGTAGGTATGCTGATGCTTGGTAACCTGTTCAAAGAGAGTGGTGTTGTAAAACAGCTGACAGAGACAGCTTCCAACGCGCTGATGTACATCGTAGTTATCCTGCTGGGTACTTCCGTAGGTGCATCTACAAGTGCAGAAGCATTTCTGAACGTAGATACTCTGAAGATCGTTCTTCTGGGTCTGGTTGCATTCTGTGTTGGTACAGCCGGTGGTGTTCTCTTTGGTAAGATCATGTGCAAAATGTCCGGTGGAAAGATCAATCCTCTGATCGGATCCGCCGGTGTATCTGCCGTTCCTATGGCAGCCCGTGTATCCCAGAAAGTCGGTGCGGAAGCAGATCCGACAAACTTCCTTCTGATGCATGCTATGGGACCTAACGTAGCAGGTGTTATCGGTACCGCAGTAGCGGCCGGAACTTTCATGGCTGTATTCGGAGTATAATACGGTAATACAAAAGCCACAGATCCCGCTGCGGGCTGTCATGTCCGCAGTCGGGTATAATAGAAAGAAAGGATAAGACTATGACAGATATTGCTAAAAAACCAATTAAAATTACTGAAACAATTCTGCGTGATGCTCATCAGTCTCTGATCGCAACAAGAATGACAACAGAGCAGATGCTGCCGATCGTAGATACTATGGATAAAGTAGGTTATCATTCTGTAGAGTGCTGGGGTGGTGCAACATTTGATGCTTCCCTGCGTTTCCTGAAAGAAGATCCATGGGAAAGACTTCGTAAATTCCGTGACGGATTTAAAAATACAAAACTGCAGATGCTGTTCCGTGGACAGAACATCCTGGGATATCGTCCATATGCGGATGATGTAGTTGAGTATTTCGTACAGAAATCTATCGCAAACGGTATTGATATCATCCGTATCTTTGACTGTCTGAATGATATGAGAAACCTGCAGACAGCAGTAAAAGCAGCAAACAAAGAAAAAGGTCATGCACAGGTTGCACTGTCTTACACACTGGGTGATGCTTATACTCTGGAATACTGGACAAACATTGCAAAAGAGATCGAAGAGATGGGTGCGGATTCTATCTGTATCAAAGATATGGCTGGTCTGCTGCTTCCTTATAAAGCAACAGAACTGGTAAAAGCTTTGAAAGAGACTGTTAAGATCCCGATTCAGCTGCATACACATTATACTTCCGGTGTGGCTTCCATGACTTATATGAAAGCTGTTGAGGCTGGTGTTGATGTGATCGATACTGCAATCTCTCCATTTGCACTGGGTACTTCTCAGCCTGCAACAGAGGTTATGGTGGAAACCTTCAAAGGTACTCCATATGATTCAGGTCTGGATCAGAAACTTCTGGCTGAAATCGCTGACTACTTCCGTCCGATTCGTGACGAGGCTCTGGACAGCGGTCTGCTGAATCCGAAGAACCTGGGTGTAAACATCAAAACTCTGCTGTATCAGGTACCGGGTGGTATGCTGTCTAACCTGACATCTCAGCTGAAAGAACAGAATGCAGAAGATAAGTTCTACGATGTTCTGGAAGAAGTTCCGAGAGTAAGAAAAGATCTGGGTGAGCCGCCTCTGGTTACTCCGTCTTCTCAGATCGTTGGTACACAGGCTGTATTTAACGTACTGATGGGTGAGAGATACAAAATGGTTACAAAAGAGACAAAAGCTGTTCTTTCCGGTGAATATGGTAAGACTGTTAAACCGTTCAACGAAGAGGTTCAGAAGAAATGTATCGGTGATAAAGAGCCGATTACCTGCCGTCCTGCAGATCTGATCCCAGACGAACTGGATACTCTGCGTGGCGAGATGGCTCAGTGGTCTGAACAGGATGAAGACGTTCTGTCCTATGCACTGTTCCCACAGGTTGCTACTGACTTCTTTAAGTATAGAGAGGCTCAGCAGACTAAGGTTGATGCTACTGTAGCTGATAGTAAGAATGGGGCTTATCCGGTTTAAGATTGGGTGAAATTCCATTTTATAGGGAGCTTCACAAGATTTTTGATTTTATCAGAGGTCTTGTGGGGCTTCTTTTTAGTTGGTGGAAAAGGGGACGCAAGTAGTCAGGACTCCAGGGGCAGCAAACGTGGGCAGGGCAACTTTAAGCTAGCCGCTAACTTCGGCTATAGTTCACGAGGGTCAGCTGACCCTCGCGAAAGCCTACGTAAGCGTCGGATCTTAAAGCTTGCCCTAAGCGCCCACAAAGTGTTTGCTGCCCCTGGAGTCCTGACTACTTGCTGTTTTTTGGCAGGAACTGGAAAGAGAGCTGGGAGTTTTGAAAGAATGGGAAGGAAAGTAAAGTGAAAAAGGAGAAGGAATGTGGGAGTTTTAGGTGGTGGAGAAAAGGAAATTTTGGGAAAGGGTAGAAAGTAAACGAAGATATTTGCAATTTTGAGATGGGGAGATAAAAAAGGAAGAAGTGTAGATGGAATAGGGAATTTTGTGGATTGGGGTTTGATTATATGGGGGAAGGATGGTAAGATAGTGCTGTTATGATTTTGAAATAGATGAGGAGTTTTGGATGAATATTATTAATATTGAGCATATCAGTAAGATTTTTGGTGAGAAGGTTATTTTTGAGGATGCTTCGTTTGGGATTCAGCAGGGGGATAAGATTGGTATTGTGGGGATTAATGGTACCGGGAAGTCTACGTTGTTGCGGATGATCGCGGGGGAGGAGGAGCCGGATGAGGGGCAGATTATCCGGCAGAATGGGTTGAAGATTGCTTATCTGCCACAGAATCCGCATTTTCCGAAGGGGGCTACGGTGGCTTCGTATGCGCTGAGCGGGAATGGCGATAAGGACTGGCTGGTGCAGAGTAATATGACGAAGCTTGGGATTGAAGTGTCGAAGCAGGAGGTTGAGAATCTTTCGGGAGGACAGCGCAGAAAGATTGCGTTGGCGAAGGTGCTGGCCGGGGATTTTGATGTGTTGCTGTTGGACGAGCCTACGAACCACCTGGATGAAGGGATGATCAACTGGCTGGAAGAATATCTGAAAGGATATAAAGGAGTGCTGGTGATGGTTACGCATGATCGGTATTTCCTGGATAAAGTATCTAATCGGATTTTGGAGATCAGCCGAGGGAATATGTATGGGTATGATTCCAATTATTCTCGTTTTCTGGAGTTGAAGGCGGAGAGGGAAGAGATGGAGCTTGCCAGTGAGCGGAAGCGTCAGAGCATCCTTCGGATGGAACTGGAATGGGCGAAACGCGGATGCCGTGCCAGAAGTACGAAGCAGAGAGCACGACTGGATCGGCTGGAAGCTTTAAAACAGGGAAAAGCGCCGATCAGTGATGCGGTTGTGGAGATGGATTCCGTGGAGACTCGGATGGGTAAGAAGACGATTGAGCTGTATGATGTGACGAAACAGTATGGAGATCAGCTGCTTTTAAAGGATTTTACTTATACCGTTCTTCGGAATCAGCGTCTGGGAATCGTCGGTCCAAATGGCTGTGGAAAATCTACGCTGTTGAAAATTATGGCAGGACTTGAACAGCCGGATGAAGGTCGGGTAGAGGTTGGAGAGACAATCAAAATAGGATATCTGGCACAGGAAGAACTTCCGATCAAAGACAGTAATCAGCGTGTGATCGATTATGTGAAAGAGATTGGAGAGTATGTGCAGACAAGAGACGGCAGAATCAGTGCGTCACAGATGTTGGAGCGGTTCCTGTTCACGCCGGATATGCAGTACACTCCGATTTCCAAACTCTCCGGAGGTGAGAAGCGGCGGTTGTATCTGTTGTCCGTACTGGTCAGCGGGGCGAATGTACTGATTCTGGATGAGCCGTCCAATGACGTGGATATCCCGACGGTTACGATTCTGGAAGATTATCTGAATGCATTTTCCGGTATCGTGATCACGGTTTCCCATGACCGGTATTTTCTGGATAATGTGGTAGATCGCATCTTTGAATTTGACGGAAACGGAACATTGCGCCAGTACGAAGGTGGCTATACGGACTACAGGGAAGCGAAAGAACGCCGGTTTGGAGAGATGGGAGCAATATCTAGTGTACCGGGTGGAGAAAAAGAAAAGAAAGAAAAATCCACAGGAAAGGACTGGAAGCAGAATCGACCGACAAAACTGAAATTTACCTATAAAGAGCAGAGAGAATATGAGACGATCGATGATGATATCGCAGCGTTAGAGGAAAAAATTGAGAAACTGGATGATGATATGATCAAAAATGCGACGAATTCCGGAAAGCTGACAGAGATCATGCGGGAAAAAGAAACCGCGGAGGCGCAGCTGGAAGAGAAAATGGATCGATGGGTATATCTGAACGATCTGGCGGAACAGATTGAGGCACAGAAGAGTGGAAAGTAAAAAATAAGATCGCGCATCAGAAAAGATGGGCGATCTTATTTGTAAATAATACAAAAGGTTTTCTCGATAAAAACCACACCAGGAAGAAGCAGAATGCCAGCAGATACAGACATTCCAGATTGCTCTCAACCGAAGTCAGAATAGAAGAACCGTATTTGAGGCAGCTGTAGACGAAACCGTGGAAGATATAGATTGCCATGGTACGCTCTCCCAGATAGGAGTAGGATTTCTTTTCGGTCGGAAGTACCAGCATGAACAGGTAGATCAGAAGAAAAGAGATCAGATAACAGCCGATGCGGACAAGTACGCCTTCGACGGAACTCATATCCATATCTGCGTAAGAGTATCGTCCATAGAAAATCTTTTGATCCAGACGGTGATGGTACTTGTCAGTAAATAAAAAGACGGCAAAACATCCCAAGATGGTCAGCGCACACAGATACCCCTTCCGGTTCCGAAAACGGGCGAGGGAAGAAGAATCAAATTTTTTCCCGGCAAGAAAGAACGGGAAGAAAAATAGGATACGCGGAATGGAAAGAAAATTCCCAAAATCAGTGAATCCAATAAGAATTCCGGCAATGACTGACAAAACCATGCAGCCTGGAATTTTCTCGATCAGAGGAGAAAACAGTCTCCAGGCAAACAGTGCCATCAGATACCAGAGGGAAAACTTCGGTCTTGTAAAATAAAAGCCGGTCTCTTTGTCCAGGATAAAGGTGTATAAAAGATAATATAGAATCTCGTACACGAAATAGGGAATGACAAGTCCGCAGAGCATTTTCTTTAAGGATGGGATCCGTTTGGAAAAATATCCGGAGATAAAGATAAAAGCGGGCATGTGGAACGCCACGATTCCCCACTTTAATTCGTAGAGGAACGGATTCTGATCGTTGCTCGGTTCAATAAAGTGACCGATGACGACCAAAAGAATCAATAATACTTTATAATTGTCAAACAGATATTCACGCTGATGTTCCGATACAACAGGTGTTTTTACAGTAGTGTCCATGAGGAATCCTTTCTATATAAAAGTGCAATGATTACAAATCAATAACCATACGTATTCTAAGAGTCATGGAGAAAAAATGCAAGGAACAATATGGAGAAAATCGATGGAGAAAAGCAAAATCTGTTGTTAAAAATGACAGTATTTTTTAATGAATTTGACAGAAAGAAAAAGATATCACAAAATAGAAAAAGACAGTAGCAGAAAGGAGCAGAAAAAATGGAACAACAGAAGAAGAAAAAGCGGGCTGTTGCCTTTGGACTGGTAGCAATTGTACTGATTTTCTGGAATCTTATGCAAAATACAGCGGATCAGCAAAAAATAAAAGTAGCATGTGTAGGGGATGAACTGACTTTTGGAACTAATGTGGAAGAGAGAGAAGATAATTGTTACCCGGTACAGTTACAGAAATACATGGAACAAGCAGAGAAAAAATACCGGATCGGAAATTTTGGTGTGGAAGGAGCTGCGGTTCAGAAAAAGAGCAAAAAGCCGTATACAAAGGAAGAACGATATGAGAGCAGTACGGAATATAAAGCCAATCTTGTCGTTATGATGCTTGGAACAAACGATACTACGGATGAAAACTGGACAGATATTGATGCGTTTCAGAAAGATTATCAATCCCTGATCAAAGGCTATCAGGATTTAAAGAGCAGTCCGGAAATCTGGCTGGTCACACCGCCGATGATACAGTCTGATGGAAGCACAGAGAGGGAAGAGAGAGCAAAAAGGGTGGAAGAAATCAAAAATGCGATCGAAACCATTGGTGAAAAGAATAAGCTGACGGTTCTGGATCTTTACAGCTACAGTCAGGAACATCCGGAATGGTATCAGGAAGACGGTGTTCGTCTGAACAAGGACGGAGCACTGGCAGTAGCGAATATGGTAGGCGACTGTATTGTAAATAAGACGAAGTAGAACAGGACGGAAACACGAAAATTTGAACGCATTCATATGATAAAGAGAAACAAAACTCAGAAGTAAGGAGAAGAGAATGGATTCTTATCGTATGAATTGCCGGAATGTTTCCGGTAATTGCAGAAACCGGACCTGTGGTAATTTGACAGGAAACAGAGAATCGATGATTCCTATGGATTCCACCAGTAAAACCTGCACAAATCCATGTGATCGTATGCAGGAAACATCCATACAAGAACATTTGCAGAAGCTTCCGCTGGCAATGGCGTATGTACCAATGCAAAAATTCGGAAAGGTATATGAACCTGCCCGTGGATTTCAGCTCGGAACGATTTTTCCGGAACTTTGCAAACCGTTTTGTGGAAAAGGAGGCGGATGCAGGCGATGATGGGACGAAACAACTGTACCTGCCAGGGAGAACGAAGTAAAGCACAGCTGATGGAAACCATCGGGCAGTCGGCATTTGCAGCCTATGATACGCTGCTTTATATGGACACTCACCCACAGGATCGAGAGGCCATGGCATACTACCATAAACAGGCAGGGATACGCCGGGAAGCAATGGAAGAATATGCCAGACGATTCGGACCGTTGACAATGGATCTGATCGATGAGGCCAACTGCCATTCATGGGAATGGATGATGCAGCCATGGCCATGGGAAAGATCCGGGAAAGGCAGGTGTTAGTGTATGTGGATATATGAAAAACGATTGCAATATCCGGTAAATATCACGAAAACGGATGCACGGATTGCGAAGATTATCGCATCACAATACGGTGGCCCGGACGGCGAGATCGGTGCCTCGATGCGCTACCTCTCCCAGCGTTTTACCGCTCCGAACCGTGTCTGCATGGCGGTTCTTACCGACGTAGCGACAGAAGAACTCGGACATCTCGAAATGGTATCCACGATCGTCCACCAACTGACTGCCAACCTCACTGTGGAAGAGATTGAAAACCAGGGATTTGCGGATTATTATGTGGATCATGCTGTAGGGATCTGGCCGCAGTCGGCGGGAGGGATTCCGTTTAACTCCTGCGAGTTCCAGTCTAAGGGGGATCCGATCACGGATATGTTTGAGAGCATGGCTGCGGAACAGAAAGCACGGAGTACCTATGACAATATCCTGCGGGTTGTGCGGGATATTCCGGAGATTGCGGATCCGATCCGATTTTTGCGGGCGAGAGAAGTGGTACACTTCCAGAGGTTCGGTGAAGCCCTCCAGTCTCTCCAGGACCAGCTGAACAGTAAGAACTTCTACCAGATGAATCCGAGCTTTGATATCGGGCTGACACGGGAACCCTGCGATTGTCAGGGAGAATGTGTACAGTAAAAATGTAGAAAATTAAAATAATAATTTATGGAAAACGGACAGAAGTGACAAATATAAAAAAACTATAAAATTTTTATTGACAGGATAGAAACTAAGGTGTAAGATACACCCATACAAAGCAAAGGCGCTATGGAAAAACATCCGTAGTGCCTTTTGTCGTATCTAAGAAAATCGCACACTCTGTTTTCTTATGATACGACAGGGCTTGAAAAAAGCGAAACAACGGCGTTTTGCAGCTTCTTCTATATATAGAGAGATATATTATAGAAGCAAAGTGTCGTTGCTTCGCTTTTTTCATTACAAAGAAAGAGGAGGACAAGAGTATGACAGAAGAAATTATGGAAGTTCTGAACGGTCAGGTATTTGGAGTATGGTTCCTGATCGGCGCCGCACTGGTATTCTGGATGCAGGCTGGATTCGCAATGGTAGAGGCAGGTTTCACCAGAGCGAAAAACACGGGTAACATTATCATGAAAAACCTGATGGATTTTTGTATTGGTACATGTACCTTTATCCTGATAGGTTTTAGCCTGTTACTGGGAGAAGATATGGTAGGGCTGATCGGAAAGCCGGGATTTGATATTTTTACAAGTTATGCAGATTTTGACTGGTCTAACTTCGTATTTAACCTGGTATTCTGTGCAACAACAGCAACTATTGTTTCCGGAGCTATGGCTGAAAGAACAAAATTCTTATCCTATTGTATTTACTCCGGTGTGATCTCCGCACTGATCTATCCAATCGAAGCACACTGGATCTGGGGCGGCGGCTGGCTTGCCCAGATGGGATTTCACGATTTTGCAGGATCCTGTGCGATTCATATGGTAGGTGGTATCTCCGCACTGATCGGTGCCAAGATTCTTGGACCGCGTATCGGAAAATTCACGAAAGATAAATCCGGAAAAATCACAAAAGTCAATGCATTTCCGGGACATAACCTGGCAATTGGTGCACTTGGTGTATTTATCCTGTGGCTTGGCTGGTATGGATTTAACGGTGCAGCAGCAACATCTGTGGAACAACTTGGTTCTATTTTTGTAACAACAACTATCGCTCCGGCGATCGCAACTGTAACTTGTATGATCTTTACCTGGGTTCGTTACGGAAAACCAGATGTATCCATGTGCCTGAACGCATCTCTGGCAGGTCTGGTAGCTATTACAGCTCCTTGTGATGTTACAGATGCTCTTGGAGCAATCATTATCGGTATCGTAGCGGGTCTGCTGGTAGTATTCGGTGTATGGTTTTTGGATTATGTATTACGTGTAGATGACCCGGTTGGTGCAGTAGCAGTTCATTGCTTAAATGGTATCTGGGGAACTATTTCCGTTGGTCTGTTCGCAACCACATCCGCACCTGGAAATGATGAGTTGGTTGGTCTGTTCTACGGTGGTGGTTTTACCCTTCTTGGAAAACAGCTGATCGGTTTTGCAGCAGTGGCAGCATGGACCGTAGTAACAATCACTATCACCTTCCTTGTTATCCGTGCCGCTGTAGGTTTGAGAGTTACTGAGGAAGAAGAAATCGTTGGTCTGGATGCCATGGAACATGGTCTTGCATCCGCTTACTCAGGATTCAGCATCATGGACGTATCCAACACCATGCTGATGGATGTCAATGAAAATACAAACCTTGGTACTGACGATTACAAAGCAGCATCGGATACTCAGAAGAATGCAGCTGTCAAAGTAGTAAAAGCTCCGGAAACAACAGATACCGGTATGTATAAAGTTGTTATTATCTCAAAACTGTCCAGATATGACAAACTGAGAAAAGCAATGAATGACCTTGGTGTTACCGGTATGACCGTTACACAGGTTATGGGTTGTGGCGTTCAGAAAGGCGCCGGCGAGAAATACCGAGGTGTAGAGATTGATGCAACCCTGCTTCCGAAAGTAAAGGTAGAAGTAGTAGTCAGCAGTATCCCGGTGGATCAGGTTATCGAAGCAGCAAAGAAAGTGCTGTATACCGGTCATATCGGAGATGGAAAAATCTTTGTATACAATGTTGACAGAGTTGTAAAAGTCCGTACGGGTGAAGAAGATACGGAGGCTCTGCAGGACGTAGAATAAAAAAGTAAACATTCTCCTTAGGTAAAAACGGAACCTCCGGACATCTCAGAAACATAAAAAAAGAGATGTCTGGGGGTTTTTTTCTCTTTTTAATAGTGTTATACTTAACAAAGATATCCGGCTGAAACCTCCGGCAGGATACCGGAGCGTGAAATCTGTATATAGAAAAGAATCGTTTTCAGACACGCTCAAGGGGAGCATGGAAAGAAATGAGGGTATTACATGGAACAAAAAGAGACAAAAAGAAGAAAAAAGAAAAGCAGCCGGGGAGCATATTACGATTATAATCTTCTTGCGATTGTAATTCTGCTGATCTGCTTCGGGCTGATTATGTTATACAGTACCAGTGCGTACGAAGCACAGATGAAATTTCATGGAGATGATATGTATTATTTCCGCAGGCAGGCACTGATCAGTGTGGGAGCGATCGCTGTTGCCATCTTTATATCAAAGTGGGATTATCATCTGATGATTCCATTCGCAGGAGCTTTATACTTGATATCAGTTGTACTGATGGCGATGGTGCGGTTTACTCCATTTGGAGTGGAAGCCTATGGTTCCAGACGATGGTTAAAGCTGGGTATTCAGTTTCAGCCGGCAGAGATAGCCAAGATAGCAATTATTATTTATATGCCCATACTTGTTATCAAGATGGGAAAACAGGTAAAGCAATTGCGGGCAGTAATCTGGCTGCTGATCTTTGGGATGATTCAGGCCGGTGCGGCTTTTGTTTTTACGGATAATCTGAGTACCGGTATGATTATCGGAGGAATCGCTGTCGTTATGATTTTTATTGCACATCCGAAAACAAAGCCATTTGTGGTACTGGCTCTCGGCACCAGCGTGGTGGCAGGAAGTGTCATTGCTTACATGGGAATGACGATGACTACCAGTGATAACTTTCGTATCCGAAGAATCTTATCCTGGCTGCATCCGGAAGCTAATATGTCATCCGGGGGCTACCAGGTGCTACAGGGACTGTATGCAATCGGAAGCGGTGGCTTTTTCGGAAAAGGACTTGGCAACAGTGCACAGAAGCTGGGAACGATTCCGGAGGCACAGAATGATATGATCTTTTCGATTGTATGTGAGGAACTGGGAGTTTTCGGTGCGGCATTATTGCTGCTGATGTTTGGCTATCTGTTATATCGGCTGTTTTTTATCGCACAGAATGCACCGGATCTTTATGGAACACTGGTTGTGACAGGAATCTTTGTACATATTGCATTGCAGGTAATCCTGAACCTTTGCGTAGTATTGAACCTGATGCCTACAACTGGTATTACGCTTCCGTTTGTCAGTTACGGAGGTACGTCGATACTGTTTTTGATGGCGGAGATGGGAATCGCCCTGAGTGTGTCGGGAAGGATCCAGACGACGGGAGAAGATATCACGGAGGCAGAAACAGCGTAATAGTTTTATTATAAAGTTTTTTGCATATTTTCCCGAATGGGTTGACAAATGATTTTATAATCGATATACTTTCGTTAAACAAAGGCGTAAAGTCGAAAATGCTTTATGAAGGAGATAAGAAAATATGCTTGAAAAAATGAGAGAGATTATTGCAGAGCAGTTGAACTGTGATGGTGAGACAATCGGTCTTGACACCTCATTTAAAGATGATCTGGGAGCAGATTCACTGGATTTATTTGAACTGGTTATGGCTCTGGAAGAAGAATACGGACTGGAGATTCCGGCAGAGGAATTGTCAGATGTGGAAACCGTCGGAGACATAATTGAATACTTAAAAAACAAAGGTGTGGAGGATTAATTCCACACCTTTTACCTTGAATAGGATAAGGATCGTGAGTGTGCAAAACACGTAGCAATCCGGAACATTTACATTAAAAACAGGAGCGAAATATTATGAGCACAGTAAAAACAAGATTTGCACCAAGCCCTACCGGAAGAATGCACGTAGGAAACTTAAGAACGGCATTATATGCATATCTGATCGCAAAACATGAAGGTGGAAAGTTCATGCTGCGTATCGAAGATACCGACCAGGAACGTTTTATGGAAGGCGCACTTGATATTATCTACCGTACTCTGGCAAAGACGGGTCTGGTACATGATGAAGGTCCGGACAAAGATGGGGGTGTAGGCCCTTATGTACAGAGTGAGAGACAGGCACAGGGTCTGTACATGAAATATGCAAAAAAACTGATTGAGCAGGGGGACGCTTACTATTGTTTCTGTGATAAAGAACGTCTGGAAAGCCTGAAGACAGAAGTAGCAGGAAAAGAGATCACCGTGTATGACAAACACTGCCTGCACCTGTCCAAAGAAGAAATCGAGGCAAATCTGGCAGCAGGAAAACCATATGTTATCCGTATCAACATGCCAACCGAAGGAACCACAACTTTCCATGATGAGTTGTACGGAGATATTACAGTAGAAAATAATGAACTGGATGATATGATCCTGATCAAATCCGATGGATATCCGACTTACAACTTTGCAAACGTTATCGATGATCATCTGATGGGAATTACTCATGTAGTAAGAGGAAACGAATATCTGTCCTCTGCACCGAAGTACAACCGTCTGTATGAAGCATTCGGATGGGAGATTCCGAAATACATCCACTGTCCGCTGATCACAAACGAAGATCATCAGAAACTGTCCAAACGCTGCGGTCATTCTTCTTATGAGGATCTGCTGGATCAGGGCTTCCTGACCGAAGCCATCGTAAACTTCGTGGCACTTCTGGGATGGAGTCCTTCTTCCGACAACGAGATTTTCTCTCTGGAAGAACTGGTAAAAGAATTCGATTACCACAGAATCAGCAAATCTCCGGCAGTCTTTGACATGGTAAAACTTCGCTGGATGAACGGCGAATACATGAAGAAGATGGACGATGAAAAGTTCTATGAGATGGCACTGCCGTATCTGAAAGAAGTGATCACAAGAGATCTGGACTTCCACAAGATCGCTGCTATGGTAAAAACAAGAATCGAAGTATTTCCGGATATCAAAGATCATGTGGATTTCTTTGAAAAAGTACCGGAATATGAGACATCCATGTATGTGCATAAAAAGATGAAAACCAACGAAGAAACTTCTCTGCAGGTACTTAAGGAAGTACAGCCCTTACTGGAGGCACAGGAAGATTTCAGCAACGATGCACTGTTTGCAATGCTTTCCGCTTACGCAAAAGAGCATGGTTACAAAGTTGGTTATGTGATGTGGCCGATCCGCACCGCTCTTTCCGGAAAACAGATGACACCGGCAGGTGCCACAGAGATTCTGGAAGTACTCGGAAAAGAAGAGAGTCTTGTAAGAATCCAGGCGGCTATTGAAAAACTGAAGTAATTATGCAGTAAGTAGTATCCCGCGAGGTGTTTTGACATGATTTTGCCAAAATCCCTCACAGTTACAAGCTGACAAAAGTAGTAGAATAATTCCCATATGGAGGGAAAGAATGGAGTTTAACAGGGAACAGCAGCAGGCAATGGAACACAAAGATGGTCCGATGCTTGTACTTGCCGGACCGGGATCCGGCAAAACGGAAGTTATTATCCGCCGTACCCGTAAACTGATTCAGGATTATCAGGTCGCTCCTTCATCTATCCTGGTGGTCACCTTTACCAAGGCGGCTGCAGGACAGATGAGGGAGCGATTTTTACACCTGTGCGGAGTGGAAAAAAGTCAGGTGACTTTTGGTACATTCCATGGAATCTTTTACGGCATTCTCCGGCAGGCCTACGGTATCACATCGGCAAATATCGCCGGTGAAGAAATAAAATATCAGATTTTACGACAGATTTTGCAGAATTCTTCCCTGCAGACGGAAGATGAAAATGATCTGCTGGAATCGCTGGCAAGAGAAATCAGCACGGTAAAAAACGGACGGATTCCGTTGAGCCACTATTATTCGGCAAGCTGTCCGGATGAGCAATTTCGAAAAATCTATGCGACATACGAAAAACGGCTGCACGGGAAACGACTGCTGGATTTTGATGATCTGCTGGTGTACTGCTATCAATTATTTCAGAAACATCCGGATATTTTGCAGGCATGGCAGAAAAAGTTCCGGTATATCCTGATTGATGAGTTTCAGGATGTCAACCAGCTGCAATATGATATTGTCCGGCTTCTTGCACTTCCGGAGAATAATCTGTTTTTGGTAGGTGACGATGACCAGTCGATCTATCGGTTCCGTGGAGCCAGACCGGAGATCATGCTGCAGATTCCGAAGGATTTTCCACAATTGAAGCAGGTGATCCTGAAACAGAATTATCGCTGTACCGGAGAAATAGTAGAAAAATCCCAGAATGTGATCCGCTGGAATGATGCGAGATATGAAAAACAGCTGTTTACGGAAAATGATAAGGGAAAACCGATCGAGATACGGACATTTGAAAATGAGAGCGAGGAAACGACCTGGTTGTTAAAGCAGATTCAGAAGGATCTGGCGGAAGGGTGTCCGCACAAAGAGATTGCGATTCTATTCCGTACCAATCATAATTGCAGAATGACAGTGGAACGGCTGATGGAGTACAACATTCCGTTTACCATGAGGGATGTCCTGCCAAATCTGTATGAACACTGGCTGGCAAAAAATATGGTTGCTTATATGCGTCTGGCCATGGGCGGTCGGGAGAGAAAGGATTTTCTTGCTGTCATGAACCGTCCAAACCGCTATCTTTCCAGAGAAGCATTTTATGAAAAAGAAGTGCCATTTGAGATTCTGTATCAGTTTTACGAGGGAAAAGAATGGATGTGTGACCGGATTGAGAAGTTCGAGCACGATCTGAAGATGATGAAAAATATGGCACCGTTTGCAGCTATCAATTATATCAGGTATGGGATCGGCTATGACGAGTTTCTGAAAGAATATGCACAGTACCGGAAGATCAAAGTGGAAGAACTGTATGATCTTCTGCGGGAGATCCAGGAGAGCGCAAAAGGGTATAAAACATTTCAGGAATGGTTTGATTCCATGGATGCGTACAAAGAAAAGCTCAAAGAGCAGTCGGAGAAAGTGCGCCAGCAGGAGGGAATCGTTGTATCGACCCTGCACAGTGCCAAGGGACTGGAATTTGAGCGGGTGTATATTCTGGATGTCAACGAGGGGTGTATGCCATATCAGAAAGCAGTCCTGGATCCGGAGATCGAAGAAGAACGCCGGATGTTCTATGTCGGCATGACGAGAGCGAAAAAAGAACTGCATCTGTATGCAGTGGAAGAGAGGTTCGGAAAGAAGATGGAACCTTCCCGTTTTCTGGTGGAACTGGAAGAAGCACCGAAGCGTGGCAGTGGAGAACAGAAAAATGGAAAATAATGCAAACACAGCACATATTTCATGGAAGTCCCCGGATCAGCAGACAGAAGTCTGGATGAAACAGGTCAGTGGAAAAACACCGGAAGAGAAGAAAGAACAGTCCCGGTCGGGATATCGTCTGTTAGCAGAAATGATAAAAACAAGATATGCGTATGATCTGGAGAAAGAGACCGATTCGGTAATGCGAACAGAGACGGGAAAACCATATCTGCGTCTGCATCCGGAACTTTTTTTCAATATCAGCCATTCGGGAGAATGGATCGCCTGTGTGCTGGGAAATGTCCCTGTGGGGATTGATATCCAGTATCACAGAGAAATAAAATTGGAACAGACAGCCAGAAAAATCTGTACACCGGATGAGTGGAAAACTTTTATGCAGGCGGGTACGGAGAAAGGAAAAAAGGATTTTCTGTTTCAGATCTGGACAAAAAAAGAAAGCTATCTGAAGTTTACCGGGGATGGGATCTGCAGGGAGTTGTGCGAGATTTCTTACGAGGAATGCAGCTTTTACCAGTTGACGATGCCGGATGAGTATTCCGGTATGATTTGCGTGGGGAAATAGTTCTATTTACAGTCTGTCCACATATAGTAAAGGTAAGAGGTGATGTACATGAAACGGGAGGAAGTTATCCGTCTGTTTCCGGAGCGTATCCGAAAAATCTTACAGCAGGCGTACTGGAATCCACAGGGGTTACAGGAGATTCGTCTTCGGGCAGGGAAACCGTTGATCTTATGGCAGGACGGACAGGAATATTTTGTGGCAGAGCAGGGATTTCTGACGAGACATAGGGAACAGGCATGTATCGTATCACAGGAAGACATCCGAAGAACCATGGAGACGGTAGGAACATATTCCCTCTATGCTTATGAAGAGGAATTAAAACAGGGATTTTTGACGATACAGGGTGGGCATCGGGTTGGTGTGGCTGGAAAAGCGATCATGGAAGAGCAGAAGGTAAAAGGACTTTCCCAGATTTCCTGCATCAATATCCGGTTTGCACACCAGATTACCGGTTGTGCGGATATGGTGATTCCGTATGTGACGGAAGATGGAAAACTGTGTCATACACTCATTATTTCCCCACCGGGCTGTGGGAAAACAACATTGCTGCGGGATCTGGTACGACAGATTTCTGATGGCTGGGAGACCTTCCCGGGCAATACGGTAGGCGTGGTGGATGAACGGTCAGAGATTGGTGGCAGTTATCAGGGAATTCCGCAAAACGATGTGGGAATCCGTACCGATGTGCTGGACTGTTGCAGCAAGGCGGAAGGGATGGTCATGCTGCTTCGCTCAATGGCTCCACAGGTGATCGCCGTGGATGAGATCGGCAATTATGAAGATATCCGTGCCATCGAGATGACACTAAACAGCGGATGCAAACTTCTGGCAACGGTTCACGGAAGTTCGATCGATGAGATCCGAAAAAAACCGTTGCTGGAACGACTGATAAAAGAACATGTTTTTGAACGCTATATCATCCTGCAAAAAGAAACGGCAGGAAAGATCGGAAAAGTCCGGGAAATCTATGATGAACGGGGAACCTGCCTGTACCAGAGGCAGAGATCTGTGTGTTGAAGGTCAGCGGTGCTCTGCTGGTATTTTTCGCCGGCTGGGGCATGGGAAACTGGAGAAGCAGACAGTATCAGCAGCGGATCAAAGACTTGCAGATATTACAGTTGATCATCAGCTGCCTGATCGGTGAAATTTCCTATGCGAGAAATACACTGCCGGAAGCATTTTCCAGGATCAGCGAGAAAGTGGCGTCCCCCTTTCGGGAATATCTGCAATCTGTTGCGAAACGGCTGAAAGAGCAGACCGGCGAAACCTTTGTACGGATCCTGAAAGAGCAGGATCAGACGGTGCGGGAAAAAACCAATCTCCGGGAAGAAGACTGGGACCTGTTTTTACAGACCCTCGGGCATCTTGGATATCTGGATGCAAAGATGCAGATACAGCTTCTTGAGAGCGGAAAGACAGAACTTGCAATGCGGGAAGAAAAACTGCGGCATCAGCTGCCGGAACAGAAAAGAGTGTGGCAAAGCCTCGGGATCCTGGGGGGCGCCTTTCTGGTGGTGATCCTTATCTGAGACGGGAGGCAGTTGTGGAAGTCGGGATTATATTTAAAATCGGTGCAGTGGGGATTCTGGTGTCCGTCTTAAGTCTTGTATTAAAACACAGCGGGCGGGAAGATCAGGCATTTTTAACCAGTCTGGCAGGGCTTGTACTGGTACTGTTCTGGGTACTCCCTTATATTTATGATCTTTTTGAAACCGTAAAAAAATTATTTGCCCTGTAGGCAGGCGGGGGGATGGCAGTATGGAAATTATCCGGATCGGCGCGGCGGGTATCGCCTGTGTGCTGGCGGCTATTTTTATGAAAACGGCAAAACCGGAGTACTCGGTCTATCTGACGATGGCAGCAGGACTTTTTATTCTGGCGTTTGCGGTGGGAAAGTTCAGTTATCTGTATGAATCCCTGAAAAAAATACAACAATATGTACCTGTAGATACTACATATATGAATATCCTTATGAAAATGATCGGTATCACCTATATTGGTCAGTTTTCAGCAGGAATCTGTAAGGATGCAGGATATTCTGCAGTGGCAGGACAGATCGAGATCTACGAACGACTGGCAGTGCTGGCAATCAGCATGCCGATCCTTACGGCACTGCTGGAGACGATCCATGGGTTCCTGGGGTAAGCAAAAGAGCGGGAAAATACTGAAAACAGTAATCTTCAGTCTGATCCTGCTCTTTTTTTGTACCTGTATCTGTGTGCGTGCCGCTGAAAATCAGGAATTTTCACGGGAGGAAGAAGCACTGGAAGAACTGGATCTGAAGAATGTGGAGACAGCGGTGGATCAACTGCTGGAAGAAAAACAAAGTATGCGCGGGATGATCAGAGAGATGTTGACAAGCGGGCAGGCATTTTCTGTGGATCAGTGGAAATCAGTGATCCGACAGGGCGTGTGGGATGCTATGGGTATCCAGAAAGAAACCTGTGTGCATCTTCTGGTACTGGTGATTCTTTCTGCGGTATTCTATCACCTGTCCGGTGTGTTTCAGAATAATCAGATCGGCGATATTTCTTTTTATATGATTTATCTGTTATTGTTTCTGTTGCTTTTGCAGGCCTTTGATCAGATGGCAGGACAGATGGAAAGATTGTTGGAGGGGGTGGCAGTATTTATGAAAGCACTGCTTCCGGCATATTATATTGCACTGACCGGTGCATGTGGTGTGGCAACGGCAACTGCATTTTATCAGATGATTCTGATCCTTATTTTTCTTACGGAAAAGGTTCTTTTGCTGTTTATCCTTCCGGCGATCCGGGTATATCTGGTGCTGGAACTGATTAATTTTCTTACAAAAGAAGAATTTTTATCAAAAATGACCGAGCTTTTAAAAAATGGAATTCTCTGGGCACTGAAATCTATGGTGGGTGTAATTGTCGGAATTCAGCTGATTCAGCGGTTGATCTCTCCGGCAGTGGACACATTAAAACGTTCGTTGCTTGGAAGGACAGCCGGCGCGCTTCCCGGAGTGGGTAATCTGTTCTCGGGTATCACAGAAGTAGTACTTGGATCGGCGGTATTAATTAAAAACTGTCTTGGTGCGGCGGCGATTGTAATTCTTTTGCTGGCGGGGGTAGCGCCGCTTTGCCGGATGGGAATCAGCGCACTTGTCTATCAGTTTCTGGCCGCTCTGGTGCAGCCGGTGACGGACAAGCGGATGGTGGGATGTATTCACACGATGGGGGAAAGTCTCGGGATGCTGGTGCGGATGCTTCTTACTATGGAGATCCTGTTTTTATTGACAATCGCGATTCTGGCTGGATCCCTGCAATGAAAAGACACGTGTTCGAAGCTGATTTCGTGTGAAAATTCCGGAAAAATGCGGACGTAATAAAAACGGAGGGGAGGGAAAAGATTGGAATGGCTTTCCCAGTGGGTGCGCAATCTCGCGTTCTATTTTATTTTTCTGTCGGTTCTGATGAATGTGATTCCACAGGGAGAAGAACGAAAATACATCCGTTTTTTTATGGGACTTTTACTGATCCTGGTACTGATTCGACCACTGCTGACTGTTGGCAGGCTGGATCGGCTCCTCTCATGGAAGACTCTTTCGGAAGGAATCCGGCAGGAATATGAGGAGTTTTCGATGGAGAAAAAGTATCTGGAACAGGAAGGAAACGATTATGTACAGAAAAACTGCCAAAAAGAGATGGAGCGCCAGATAAAAGCGTTGCTGGAACAGCTGTCTTATGAGGGTACAGAAGTAAGGGTGGAATTTTTTAACGGGGAGGAACTGGATGTGAAAGCGATTTGTTGTGTGATCCGTCGTACAGATGGAAATCCTCCGGGTGAGGGGGAGTCTGACGAAGTAAAAAGAAAACTTGCACAAGTCTATAATCTTCCGGACGGGAATATAAATATAAAGATACAGGAGTAGTCTATGAAGGAGAAGGTGTTTGCAGCAGTCAGAGGGATGAAGCGGGAGCAATGGCTGATCTGTGGGCTGGCAGGTCTGTTACTTCTTGTGATTGCCGCTCCTGTGAAACAAAAGGAGAAAAAAAAGACACCGGAGGAATCAACCGTACAGACACAGGAACAGACCGATGACCAGATTCGCCAGTCCTATGAAAAACAGCTGGAGGGAGTGCTGGCGCAGGTGGAAGGGGTAGGTGCTGTGCAAGTGGCGGTGACGATGGAATCCACCGGGAAAAAACAGGTGGAAAAGGACAGTCCGGAGGATACCAGTACTTCCAGTGAAAAGGGAGACGCGGGAACAGAGCGAACCAGCCAGTCGGTGTCAACCGGGGAGAGTACCGTATATGAGGATACAGGAGATGGGGGGCAGACACCCTATATATCTTCCAGTACCTATCCGGAGATCCGTGGCGTGATCGTGGTGGCCCAGGGAGGTGGCAATCCGGTGGTCGTACAGCAGATCCAGGAGGCAGTGATGGCATTGTTTCACGTCGAAGCACATGAAATCAAAGTGTTAAAAATGAAATGATACCAGGGTCAAAAGGTCAGAAATCCGGTATCAATAATGTCAAAATGAAAAAAAGGAGAGCAGCAGTGAAAAAAATATTTAAAAAGAATCAGATTATTATCACAGCTCTGGCAGTCATGATTGCAGCAGCGGGCTATATCAGCTATTCCGATGCACAATTAAAAGGAAAAAAAGAGAAAACTGCAAAAACCGAAACTGCCAGTGAAAAAGAGGCCTCGGTCAATATGGATCAGGTTTTGCAGGATATGGAGCATATGGATCTGGATGTTACGGATGAGACTGGCGCAGGTACAGCCAGTGACGATGCGGATGCTACGGCCTCCGGCACGGAGTCGTCCCAGGAAACGCAGCCCCAGGAGACGCCGGGGGAAGCTGTCCTTACAGGTGCTTCTACATATATGGCACAGGCGCGCATCGAACGGGAACAGATTCGCTCCCAGAATAAAGAATCCTTATTATCGATCATAAACAACGAAGCTCTTTCTGAGACGGAAAGAGAAAGTGCCATCGCCAGTATGGTCAATATGACGGATCTGGTGGAAAAAGAGGCAGCCGCAGAACTGCTTCTCGAGGCCAAAGGATTTCCGGATGTGGTTGTGAATCTGACCGGGGAGACGGCAGACATTGTGGTGCCGGATACACAGGTAGACGACGCCAGCAGAGCGCAGATCGAAGATATTGTTAAACGGAAAACCGGCATTGCTGCAGAAAATATTGTGATCACGCCGATGAGCAGCCAGTCAGGAGACGGAACACAGGAAAATCCATGACAGGATTTGCTTGTAAATGAAAATAAAGGGTGTTACGATGGATACAGAAAATGAAGAAAAACAGGTGAATGCGTGATGGGTACAAATGAATGAACAACAACACCTCGAAGAAGTCATCGGACGCTTTTTACAGGACACACAGGAAAAAAACGAATTGGCAAAAGAAGACAAAAACTATCTGAAATGCAGAATCCGTCCCGCCATGGAATATCTGATCGATCAGGAACAGATCGATGGAATGAGAAAACTGGCAGGAATGGGATGGTTTGGAGACCGGGAACTGACCGGGTTTCTGACAAGAGCAGGAGAAAGGGAAAAATGGGATGCGTTTCGTGTATTACTGGCGTGGAAGAACCATGGCTTCCCGGAAGAAGAATCTTCTGCCACAGATGCGGAACAGAACCTGGTCTCCGGTCTGATTGAACAGTGCAGAAATGAGCTGTGCTGGCGGTATCCGGAGCTTGGCAGGGCATTGCTGGAACTCGGGGTACAGTCGGATGAGGAGACAGCAGCTATGCAGACGGACGGAGAGACTTTGTATGTCAATCCGGAATATCTGATCCATCTTTTCGGAAAAGAGCCGGAAAAGGTATATGAAGAGTATCTCAGGCTGATTCGCCAGTGCCTTGCGATGCCGGAAGCATCCGGTGAGGAGACAGCAAAACAGAAAGCAATTCGGAAAAAATGGAAAGAAATTGCCGAAGAACTGGCTATTACTTATGGAACAGGCGGAAAGCGAAGGGGAGAAAACCGGGGCGGTCAGAGAGAAGAACTTTCCGAATTGGAAAAAGGAAAATACGATTACCGGCGTTTTTTGCGCCGCTTTACCGTTACAAGAGAAGAGATGAGACTGGATCAGGATGCGTTTGACCCGGTTGCTTATTATTATGGGATGGAACGGTATGGAAATCTTCCCTTGATGGAGCCTCTCGAAACCAGGGAGGGGAACCGGCTGGAAGAACTGGTGATTGCTATAGATACCTCTGGTTCCTGCAAAAAAGAAACCGTTGCCCGTTTCCTTGGAGAAACCAGAACGATTCTGGAGGAAAAGGAAAATTTTTTCGAGAACTGGAACGTATGCCTGATCCAGTGTGACAGTTTTATTCAGGAAAAAGTGATGATTCATTCTGCAAAAGAATGGGAAACATATCGGGAGCAGATGGTGATTCGTGGAAGAGGAGGAACGGATTTTCGACCGGTATTTGAGGAAGTGGAGCGGATGCGGGAGAAAAGAGAATTCCGTGATCTGAAAGCACTCATTTATTATACGGATGGCGATGGTATTTATCCGGAGAAAAAACCGGATTATGAGACAGCCTTTGTATTTGTTAAGAAAAGTGAGAAGATGGATCGGGTACCGGGATGGGCAAAAAAATTGCTGGTGACAGAAAAATAGCACATGGAAAAGAGAAAAACAGATGAATATCAAAGAAGCAAAAGAAACGATAAAATATACGTTACGGGCATATTTTCAAAAAGAGGAAAATGGATATCCACTGGTTCCGCTGCGGCAGCAACGCCCGATTCTTCTGATCGGTCCTCCGGGAATCGGAAAGACAGCAATTATGGAACAGATTGCGGAAGAATGTGAAGCGGGGCTGGTAGCGTACACGATGACACATCATACGAGACAGAGTGCCATGGGACTTCCGAAGATCGTGGAGCGGACTTTTGACAATGTATCGGTCAGTGTGACGGAATATACCATGAGTGAGATCATCGCTTCTATCTACAGATGTATGGAACGAACCGGGAAGAAGAGAGGAATTCTGTTTCTGGATGAGATCAACTGTGTATCGGAAACCCTTGCACCGGTGATGCTGCAGCTTTTGCAGGATAAAACCTTTGGAAATCAGAAACTTCCACCGGACTGGTTAATCGTAGCGGCGGGAAATCCACAGGAATATAATAAATCGGTCCGGGAATTTGATATTGCAACGCTGGATCGTGTCCGAAAGATTGTACTGGAGCCGAATCTGGATGTCTGGCTGGAATATGCAGCACGATATCAGGTACATGGAAGTATCCGGTCTTATCTGGAGGCACACAGAGATCGCTTTTACCGGATGCAGCAGGAAGACGGAAAGAAACAATTTGTGACGGCAAGAGGATGGGAAGATCTTTCAACACTTCTGAAAAGTTATGAAAAAATGGGATTTCCGGTAGAAAAGACGCTGGTGGAACAGTATCTTCAGGAAGAAAAAACGGCGGCGGAATTTTTTTCGTATTACCAGTTTTATCAGAAATACGGGCAGGATTATCGGATCGGGCAGGTTCTGGACGGAAGCCTCCCGGATACCGAATGGAAAGATATCTGTCGTATGGCGAAAGAAGGAACGCCACAGGAGCGCAGTATGGTACTGTCTTTTATGCTGGCTGTGCTGGATCAGAAAATCGGACAGTATGTTTGGGAAAGACAGATACAGAAATATCTGACAGAAAGCCGCAGACAGCTTACTGTTTTCTGGGACAGCCATGCGGACAGCGTATTCGGAGCATGGATCGAAAGTCGGGAGAAAAGTCTGCAGATCCGCACAGAACGGGAGCTGATCCGAAGAGAAGAGCGGCAGATCGAAGAAAACGGTTTGAAGATCCTCTGGAAAATCGACCAGCAGGCAAAAGCGGATCATGAGAGTAAAAAAGAGCTGTTGAACCGGCGGTTGGAACAAGTCTGTGAGGAAGAGACGAAGCAATGTGATGATCAACAGAAGCGTATCTCACAGAGCTTGGAACGGGCTTTCACATTTCTGGAACAAAGTTATGGTGCGGGAGCAGAACTGGCATTATTTGTATCGAATCTCACAAGAAACGACCGGATCCGGGAGTTTCTCGCAAAGTATGGCTGTCCTGCATATACCCGATACGAACAACAGCTGTTCGGGAGAGAAGAGATACTGAAAAACAGATGTAAGGATATGGAAGAAAAATATCGGGACAGGAATTGACAGATGACTTTCAGAACGTATAATGAAGAGAAATCAACTGTTATATACAGGCACAGAAAAAAAGCCAGGGTGAAAGAGACAACAAAGGAAAAGTCAGGAGGATACAAAACCATGATTTGTAAAAAAATTGATATCACAGTAGATGGTTATCAGGAGACAGCAGCATTATATACCTATTTTCTGGACAACTCTCCGGAGATGATTCCGGACAGAAAGCGTCCGTTGGTTCTGATCTGCCCGGGGGGTGGTTATGAGATGACTTCCGACAGGGAAGCGGAGCCGGTGGCGATCCAGTACCTCGCGAAAGGATATCAGGCAGCGATTCTCCGTTACAGTGTAAAACCGGCAAAATATCCGCTGGCACTCTTACAGCTGGCAAAAGCAATGGAGCATCTGAGAGAACATGCAGAGGAATATCATATAGATGCGGAAAAAATAGCAGTACAGGGATTTTCTGCGGGGGGACATCTGGCATGCAGCCTGGGAGTATTCTGGAAGAAACCATTTCTTTCGGAAACACTGGGGGTGTCCGCAGAACAGATCCGGCCAAATGGAATGATTCTGTGTTATCCGGTTATCACTTCCGGAGAATATGCCCACAGAGGTTCTTTTGAAGCGCTGCTTGGAGAATATGCCTATGATCCGGAAAAACGAAAAGAACAGTCTCTGGAGTTTCAGGTAACCAAGGATACGCCGCCGACCTTCTTATGGCACACGGAACCGGATGACTGCGTACCGGTGGAGAATTCCCTGCTTTTCTTTGAAGCATTACATAAAAATAAAGTACCGGTAGAATTACATATTTATCCGGCAGGCGGTCACGGCCTGAGTCTTGCAAACGAAGAGACGAAACGGCAGGATGGCAGCGGCATACAGGCGGAATGCCAGAGCTGGATGGAGCTGACTTGTGGATGGATGTCCCGCTTGTAAATAAGTAAAAATATAGGATACATGATACAGGGCGTGGGTGTTATGGGCAGCAGAGTAGATTCTTATGTAAAGACAGAGGTTCGTTTGCTGCCCATACAGCAAAATTTTGGCAGAAGAGAAATAAGCATAAAAAGTAAAGCATTATAATGTTTGAAAGTTCAGAAAAGATGTGTTAATATAAACACACATAGAATAATTTCAGTAACATAATATGCATAAGAACAGAAAATATCCGTCCATGCTTATTTTTTTTTGAAAGATACTTCTAAAAACGCAATTAAATACTTCTGGAATATACTTCTAATAAAGTTTCCGAATTACAGGTAAAATAGTAGCAACACGTAATGACGGAAAAGAGGTGTATTTGCTTGCAGCTAGAGGAGTATATAGCTGACAATATGATAGAATTGTGTGAAAAGCGTGGGATCAGCAGATACCGACTGGCACAGATGACAGGAATTGCGCAGTCTTCGCTGGGAAGAATTATGGCAAAAGAAAGCCTGCCATCCTTGCCTACGCTCGAGAAAATCTGTGAAGCCCTGGATGTAACATTGTCTCAGTTTTTTTGTGAAGGGGATCCGGATGATCTGACACAGCCGCAAAGTGAAGTACTTGCGATATGGAACGATTTGAGTGTGCAGGAACAGGAAGTAGTACTTGCGATGCTCCGTGGTCTGCAGAAGTGATGGAAACAGTTCGAATGTATATAAGAGGAACTGTTTCTTTTTTTATTGTATTTTATCCGTAACTATTCAGAAGGTAGTATCCCGCGAGGCGTTTTGACTCGTAACTGTGAGGGTACTGAACAGTTACTTTTATCCGAAGAATGCAGTAGGAGACAGAGGTTACGGATTGGAAAATAAGATTGCAGGGGGAAGCACTTATGGAGACATTAAAAAAGAAAATGGATATTCTGGAACATTCTCTTGCAGCGGTTGCGGGCGCATATTATAACATAAATTTGACAAAAGACCTGATCCCCGGAGAGATGTATCAGGTGGTGAATGGAAAAGAATATAGTATCAATAAAATGATTGGCCTGCCGACGGATGCAAAGTTTACTGAGGTAGTTACCTATTGGGGAGAGCGATTGTCGGAAAATGAAAAAGAGGCTTATTTTTCTTTCTTTTCTATTCCTGTGCTTCTTAAACATTACGAAAAAGGGGAGACACATGTATCACACACATACTGGACGCATACCGTTCATCAAAAATCGATGCTTGCAGAACAGCATGTAGTGATGTATATGGATGAAGAAAGTGGAGATATTCTGGCGATTACCTATGTGAGGGATCTGACAGAAGGATTTCATGAAAATGAATTAAAGGCCGAGACGAAAAAACTGAACAAAGAGATCAAAGGGCGTTTTCTGTCATCGGTTTCTCACGATATCCGTACACCGCTGAATGGTATCCAGGGAATGTTGCGGATCGCAGATGCTTTTCCGAACGATATGAAAAAGCAGAAAGAGTGCCGGGATAAGATATGGATCGCATCCAACTATCTGGTGTCATTGGTGAATAATGTGCTGAATATGAACCGTCTGGAAAATTCAACCATTGAATTGTCGGAGCATCCGTTTAATCTGATCGATCTTCTGATGGAAGTTACCGCGATGACAGATATCCAGATTGAAGCACAGGGACTGCATTTGGTCGTAGACTGGAAACCGGGATATATCAAGCACCGGTACCTGATTGGAAACGCAGAAGGAATTTCCAGAATTTTGCTGAATCTGAACAGTAATGCGGTCAAATACAATAAAAAAGACGGAACGGTTTTTTGCCGCTGTAAAGAACTGAGATGTGATGGAGAAACGGCATGGTTTGAGTTTATCACAGAAGATACCGGCATCGGAATGGACGAAGAATTTTTAAAGCATGCATTTGAGCCGTACGCAAGGGAAAATCATACTTCTTTAAACAGTATCAACGGTGTTGGACTGGGACTTACCATTGTAAAGAAAACCGTTGCTCTTATGGGAGGAGCGCTTCAGGTAGAAAGTAAACTGAATGTTGGGACGAAATACAGAATTGTAATTCCGTTCCGGCTTGATCCGAATCCAAAGATCGATACAAAAACAATCGAACGTCTCACCCTCAAGGGAACCCGTGCACTTTTGGTAGAAGATAATGATCTGAATATGGAGATTGCAAAATTTCTGCTGGAACAGGAAGAGATGCAGGTGGATATCGCCAGAAATGGACAGGAAGCGGTAGAAATGTTTGAGGCGTCAAAAGAAGGAGAATATGACATTATTCTGATGGATATTATGATGCCGGTGATGGACGGTCTGGAAGCAACCCGACGGATTCGATCTATGGAACGTGCGGATGCAATGGTGGTTCCGATCATCGCCATGAGTGCCAACGCTTTTCAGGAAGATATAGAAAAAAGTCTAGAAGCAGGTCTGAATGCCCACTTGACGAAGCCGTTGGATGGGAAAAAAGTGACGGAGACGATGAAAAAATATCTGACAAATAAGAGGAGATAAGTCGAAAAGCAGCGATGCTGCAGAGTGAAAACTCTGTACAGTGTCGCTGCTTTCGTTTACAATAAGAATATCGGGCGAAGGACAGAATCAGAACTATGGACGGGAAGAAACATAACGGAGGTAAGAAACATGATTGAAATCTGGGACAAATTATATGAGGAAGCAAAAAAGGTTTTAAAACCACGCAGAGTATCCGAGATGATGGAAACCGCAGGAGTTGCCGCAGCGGTAGAATCAGTGGCAGGAAATATTTATGTCGGTGTCTGCGTGGATAGCAGATGTACACTGGGAATCTGTGCGGAACGGAATGCGATTTTTAACATGCTCACCAACGGTGAAGACGCGATCAAACGTGTGGTAGCGGTAAACCGGGATGGAAAGGTTCTTGCACCATGTGGAGCCTGCCGGGAACTGATGACACAGCTGATGCCGGATGATTACCGTTCGGTTGAGATTATGATGGATTATCAGAATAACCGCGTGGTAACCCTGGGTGATCTGACACCGGAATGGAGGCTGTAATATGATTACGACAATTTTATGGGATGTAGATGCCACGTTGCTGGATTTCCTGGCGGCAGAAAAGGCGGCGATAAAGAAACTGTTTCAGGAGTTTGATCTGGGAGAGTGTACGGATGAGATGATCGGGCGGTATTCGAAGATCAACCGGTCGTACTGGGAACGGCTGGAGTGTGGAGAACTTACCAAACCGGAAGTGCTAGTCGGAAGATTCCGGGAGTTCTTTGAGACGGAAGGGCTTCGCAGTGATGTGGCGGAGGCGTTCAACGACCGGTATCAGCTGTGCCTGGGAGATACCATCGTGTTTCGGGATGATAGTTATGACATTGTGAAGTCCCTGCGGGGAAAAGTGAAACAGTATGTGGTTTCCAACGGAACAGTAGTTGCACAGGAGAAAAAACTGCGACTTTCTGGACTGGGAGAACTGATGGATGGTATCTTTTTATCCGAGGCCGTAGGTGTGGAAAAACCAAACGTGGAGTTTTTCAATCGTATGTTTGAAAGTATCGGTCCGGTGGGAAAGGACCAGGTACTGATCGTGGGAGATTCCCTCACCAGCGATATCCGTGGCGGCAACAACGCCGGAATCCAAACCTGCTGGTACAATCCGGATCATAAAGAGCGGTATGCGGATGTAAGGATAGATTATGAGATCGCGGATCTGCATGAAGTTTATAATCTTTTACTTTAAAAAATGGAAAAAGAAAAACAGCTGTTGTCCTAAAACCCCTTAAAAGACTTTAAAATATGAAACTGCCCAGTCTTCATGGAAGGATGCCTGCCTTTTCTGGTACGATATCTGGTGTGGAGTAGCTTTGTAAAGTTGATCTTGACATATTTGGCATCAGCATACGGGATTATTGTGTATTTACCAGTGTTCCCAGCTCTGTGATCTCACAGCCGCCCCGGGTTCTGTGGATCTTAATATATCCGGCATTTGCCAGCCGCTGCAGGCTGGTGCGGATATTGGCCTGGGTCAGCTGCAGCCCTTCTTCATTTAGCTTGTCGCAGAGGAAGGAACGCCCTCTGTGGGGATTAGCAGCGATCAGGGATAAGATCCGGTACTCTGTTATATCAAGCTGCTGTTCACGCCTTCGGATCTGATTTAAAATATAGCCTGGCAGATCACTTAAAGACAGTGGTTCTCTGTGATAGATACAGGAAAAGTAAGTACAAACATTTTTAAGCTCCAGTACATTTCCCGGCCAGTCGTACTGGTTTAAGAAGGTGAGTACCGGCTCTGTAAGCAGCTGTTTGGGGGTCAGTCCCGGTTCTTGGAAGGCCCGTTTTAAGAAGGTTTCCAAAAGCAGTGGGATATCATTTCTGCGCTGTCTTAAAGGAATGGTATACAAAGATACGGTACTCAACAGGAAAAACAGCTCATCTAAGAATTTTCCTTCCAGAACATGGGAGTACAGATCGCTGACAGATGTAACGATCAGACGCAGGTCCAGAGGCTGGGGGGAGCAATTATTTCCCAGCGGGATAAAAAAGCCATTTTTTAAGATACTTAAAAGAAGGCGCTGCAGTTCTGAATCTGCATACTGAAGATTATTGATCAGCAGTGTTCCGCCTTTTGCAGCTTCCAATGCGCCGGTTTTTTTACGGACACCATTTTCCAGCTGTTCACAGCTGCCAATGAGGGTTGCTTCAGCAGACTCTGACTTCAGGGAAGAAATATTTAAGGAAATAAATGGTCCGTCGTGACGGCGGGAATTTAAGTGGATGGCCTGAGCCAAAAGTTCCTTTTCCGTGCCGCTTTCCCCTTCTATAATAATAGGAAAATCATTGACAGATACTCTTCGTGCTGTATCTAACATATGCAGCTGTAGCGGGTTTACAGTAGAAAAGTAACTGAAATCGCATAATTTCGTAATACGGGTAGGAAACTGGGCATCCTGGAGTGGGTTTGTATGGATCAGGCGTACCTGACGGCTGTCTGCAATGCTGAAGTCCTGAAACCACATGCGGAAAGCTTCTTCTCCATTGTGTACAGCAGTTCCGTCATTCTGGCTGGGATAATCGTAAATGATCCCGGCCTCTTCTAACAATCTTGAAAAATCTTTTTCCTGAATATCACGTTCTTTGATCCCGGTCATCCTCAGAAAAAGGGAATTACACAGCTCTATTTTGCCGGACTGGTTTAGCAGGCACAGGCCTTCTGAGGCATTCTCCAAAATTCTCCGCGTGATCTCTTTCATATCCAGAGCCTGACTTAGCTGCTGGTTGGAAAGCTTCTGTATCTGGATAATATGGTTTAAGTAATTTTTTGTAACCTCATCAGCCAGACTGGAAGGAAGCCTGAAAACAGCGATCAGCTCGTTAATAGTAGAAATATCTACAATACGGTTGCCAATGTCGACTACCTGGCGGATGAAAGAAGGAACCAGATGAACTTCTCCCGGAGTTACACAATACCGGATATCTTTCCGTACATCCCCGACACCCGGAAGATAGGGGAGAAAATGGTACTGGGAAAAGCCATATTCTTTTAATTGTTCTATGATCTCATAGGTGGTGTCCACTGTATCATTGACCAGGTATACAAAAGACCCCGGAGGGATCTGAAGGATACGCTGGAGATAGGTATGGTTAAATGTACGCATACATACCAGCTGTTTTACAGAATCCGGAATGGAAAAAGGCATCTGTTCTTTTAGTTCACCTGCTGTATACAGGATACAGCCTGCATCTTCCATATCCTCCGGCTTCAGGTCGGCAATTCTGGTAGACACAATGGTGAGGTATTGTCCAAAAAGGGAAGAAAGGTAAGAGGCGATCCCTACTTTTGCCACCGGATTCCGGGTCAGGATCAATAGTTTGTGCTTCATGTAAGTAACCCTCCTTATTAGGCTGATTATATACCAATAAAACAAATAAAACAACCTAAAGACAATAAAAAATAAATTTTAGTAAGAAAAATGTTGTGTTTTTTGTACGGACATTTGACAGCGCTATAAAGAATCGTATAAAATAGTCATTAAAGCAAGGGCGCTTTGAAAACAGTCAGGGAACTGTGCATGCGAGAAGTGTGCCTTGCTTTTTCTATATAGTCTTCCAGGGAGGAAGGCTGGCGGAAAAAGTAAGATAGAGGAGGATATGAAATTGAAGAAAAGAGCTTTATTAGTAGCACTTGCAGCAGCAATGGCAGCAAGCCTTGCAGGCTGCGGCGGATCTTCTGCATCCAACACCACAGCAGCTGGTAGCGCAGCAGAAGGCAGTGAAGCAGCTGGAAACACAGCAGCAGACGCTTCCGGAAAGGACAGCCTGGTTATCGTAACATCATCTGATGTACTGTCTATGGATCCATACAAAAATGATGAGGGACCTACAAACCAGATCATGCTCCACATCTATGAGACAATGGTTGCCCAGAATGCAGATATGTCCTTTGGACCAAGTCTGGCAGAAAGCTGGGAGACATCTGAGGATGGTTTAACCTGGACTTTCCATTTAAGAGAAGGTGTTAAGTTCCATGATGGTGATGTAATGGATTCCGGCGACGTTGTTGCATCCATCAAACTGGCTTCCAATCCTGATTCCCCATCTGCATACAGCAGCTATACATCTAGCTTTGAGTCTGTAGAAGCACCTGATGCAAATACCGTTGTTATTAAGACTGAAAAACCAAACCCTATCATGCTGTTTGACGTTGCCCAGCTGTATATATTAAAACAGGAAGTTGCAGAAGATGGCACAGAAGAGCAGGTTGCAGACAATGTAATTGGTACCGGCCGTTACAAATTCGTAGAACAGGTTAAGGAAGACCATATTGATCTGGCAGCAAACGAAGATTACTGGGGCGAAGTTCCGGCTATTAAGAATGTACGTTTCCGTCCTATTACAAATGAAGCAACCAGAACAGCTACCATGCTGACTGGTGATGTTGATTTTGTTATTGATGTATCTGCAAGAGATATTGACCGTCTGGATGCAACGGAAGGTATCAGCGTGATCAAGCAGAAAGGTCTCCGTGAGATCTACTTAAATCTGGACAGCCGTGAAGATTCTCCACTGTTCCCTGGACAGAAGAATCCAATGTCTGATGTCAGAGTAAGACAGGCTATGTATCTGGCAATTGATGAAGAAACCATTATCAAGAACATCATGAATGGATGCGCATTTGAGATGAACTCTGTTGTCCCGGAAAATTATGTAGGCTACACCGAAGTTACCCGTGAATCATATGATCCTGAAAAGGCAAAAGAGCTGTTAGCAGAAGCTGGATATCCAGATGGTTTTTCAGTAACCTTAGATGCTCCAAATGACCGTTACATGAATGATGAGCAGATTGCCCAGGCAGTAGCAGGTTATTTTGAAAAAGTAGGTATCAAGGTTAACTTAAACCTGATGCCAAAGGCTAACTTCTTCAGCTACATTAAACCATTTGAGAATAAATCCATGCTATTAATGGCTGGATGGTCTGATGCTTCTGGTGATGGACTTTCTCTTCTCCATGATATGCTTTACACCTATAACCGTGAGGCAGGTGATGGTGGTGTCAACAGAGGCCATTACTCCAACGCACAGGTAGATGCCTTAGTTGATCAGGCATTCGTTGAGATGGATGATACCAAGAGAGGTGAACTGGTAGCAGAGGCTGACAAGATCGCAAGAGAAGATTATGCATACATTCCGCTTCACTTTGAGCAGGATACATATGCGATCAAGGATACTTTAAATTACACCCCAAGAATGAACAAGTACGTATATGCATGGGAGTTCTCTTACAAATAAAAGTTAGGTAACAAAGTAAAGGGGTCGTGTAAAATTAAACGGCTCCTTTTCATTAAAATGTACTCTCGGAGTCTTTCATGCACTTGCTTTTGCGGCCGATTTTCCGTCAGTCGCACCCGAATTTTATCAACGTACGCACCGCGTACGCCTCAAAAATTTGGGCACAACTGACAAAAAATCTTCTCACAAAATCAAGTACAAAAAGATTCCGAGAGTACATTAAAATATGATCCCGGGATCCGCCGGAGCCCCAACATCCTCTCTGTACCTGCGTGTGCAGCTGACGGTGATGATCCAAACCAGCCGCAAAGGCAGGTGAAGATGAGGATAAAAGGAATATTAGATACTCTGATGATAAAAGGAGGTAAGATTTTATGATAAAGTATGTTGTAAAACGGTTTGCGCAGATGATCGTGGTACTTTTTATAGTATCTCTTCTCGTATTTTTGCTGACCAACTTTATCGGTGACCCGGTTGATATGCTGGTACCGGAAAATGCAACCCTTGAACAGATCGAATCCGCAAGAACCAGATTGGGACTTGATAAGCCCCTTCCCGTTCAGTATGGTATTTTTATCAGAGATGTGCTTCATGGCAATTTTGGTAAATCTTATACATATGGAAAACCTGCCATGGATCTGATCTTTGAACGTATGCCTGCGACTCTTGAATTAGTTGCAGTTGCAGCCTGTCTTGTACTGTGTATTGCCATTCCTTTAGGTGTATATGCAGGTGCTTATCCTAAGAGAACCAGCAGCAAGCTCATTATGTCCGGTTCTATTTTAGGTATTTCTCTTCCTTCCTTCTGGGTTGGCATGATGATGATCTACATTTTTGCAGTTGTTTTAAGACTGCTTCCGGCTTCCGGCCGAGGAAATACGGTAATGGTGGGAAATGTAGCTTTAAGCATTTTTGCTCCCGGAGGTATCCGTTATGTCATTCTTCCGGCAATAACACTGGCCCTGACCAATGTGGCTACCATGCTTCGACTGACCCGTTCCGGTATCCTGGAAAATATGCGTCAGGATTATATTAAGTTTGCAAGAGCAAAAGGTGTTCCTGCCAAGTCCATTCTTTTTGGACATGCTTTAAAGAATGCGCTGATCCCGGTTGTTACTATTTTCGGTATGGATCTGGGAAATATGATTGCGTTCACCACCATTACAGAGACCATTTTCGCATGGCCTGGCATGGGCAAGCTGCTTATTGATGCTATTAATAAATCAGACAGACCTATTATCGTGGCTTATCTGATGGCAGCAGCCTGCATGTTTGTGGTGCTGAACTTTATCGTTGATATCTTATATACACTCATTGATCCTAGAATTGAATTGAGGTGATTAACATGGAAGAGAAAGTAACCATTGAAAAAACAGGATGGTGGAAAAGCTTTTTAAAGTCTGAGTTTTTCTATCACTATAAACACAATATTCCAGCCATCATCGGAAGTATCCTGGTGGTAGTTGCAATCCTGGTTGCAGTATTTGGACGTTTCCTGGCTCCGCAGAACCCATACGACCTGACTGCCATCAGTCTGGCAGATTCTTATCTTCCACCTGTATGGTTAGACGGCGGAAAAGCCGGATTTTTTCTGGGAAGTGATGAACAGGGCCGTGATATTTTAAGTGCCATTATCTATGGTAGTGCAAGTTCCATTATGATCGGTCTGGTAGGTATGATCTGTTCCTGTGCCATTGGCACCACACTGGGCCTGTTAGCAGGATATTTTGGCGGCAAAGTAGATGCTGTTATCATGCGCATTGCAGATGTACAGCTGTCTTTCCCATCAATGCTGATCGCATTATTCATCATGTCCGTATTTGGACGGGGCGTGGGAAAACTGCTCATTGCCCTGACTATGGTAGGCTGGGTAACTTATGCAAGAACAGTCCGCGGTGAAACACTTTCCGTTAAAAAAATGGAATATGTGGAAGCAGCACGTACCATTGGTCTTCCAAACCTCATTATCATTATAAAACATGTACTTCCAAACGTTATCAATTCCATTATCGTTCTGGCAACCATCCAGATCGGAAGCTTTATCCTGACAGAGGCAACCTTAAGCTTTTTAGGTGTTGGTGTGCCGATCACACAGCCTTCTTTGGGACTGCTTGTAAAAACTGGTTTTGATGTATTGTTCTCAGGTCTGTGGTGGGCATCTGTGTTCCCAGGTCTGTATATCATGCTGATCGTATTCGGTATTAATCTTTTAGGTGACTTCTTAAGAGATGAGCTGAACCCGAATCTGAAATAGGAGGTGCGGTATGGAAGATAAAGTATTATTAGACGTACAGGGATTAAAAACATATTTCCACACCTTCAAGGGCGTGGTAAAAGCAGTAGATAATGTAAGCTTCAGCTTAAAAGAAGGTGAGATCTTAGGTATCGTAGGTGAGTCCGGAAGCGGAAAGTCTGTTACCAGTTTCTCTATCTTAAAGCTGGTAGAAGATCCGGGTGTGGTTGATGCAGACCATATCCTGTTTGATGGAAAAGACCTGGCAAAGATCAGTGAAAGAGATATGTCAAAGATCCGTGGAAAAGACATTTCCATGGTATTCCAGGATCCTATGACATCTTTAAATCCTCTTTATACCATCCGGAGACAGATGGAAGAGGTGCTGATCCTTCATGAGCCACAGATGAACAAGGCACAGAGAAGAGAACGCTGTATTGAGCTGCTCCATGCAGTAGGAATCCCAAATCCGGAAGAACGCTTAAAAGAATATCCAAACCAGTTTTCCGGTGGTATGCGCCAGCGTGTTATCATTGCCATTGCACTGGCTACCAACCCGAAGCTGCTGATCGCAGATGAGCCTACTACTGCCCTGGATGTTACCATTCAGGAACAGATATTAAAGCTTATGAAAAAGCTGGTGAAGGAGCATAATACCTCTCTGATGCTGATCACTCATGACCTGGCAGTTGTATCCCAGATGGTTGACAAGATCAATGTTATGTACTGTGGAAAACTGGTAGAGACCGGAAAGACAGAGGATATTATTTATCATAATGCACATCCATACACTGAGGGACTTTTAAATTCCATTCCAAAGCTGTATGAGGACAGGGACCGTCTGGACTATATTCCCGGTATGGTTCCAAATATGTTTGAGCTGCCGGAAGGCTGTTATTTTGCACCAAGATGTAAATACTGCCAGGAGATCTGCCGCCATGAAAAGCCGCAGATGCAGGAAGTGGGACCGGGCCATATGGCTGCATGTCACTTCCCACTGTTAAAGAAAAAAGAACAGGAGGAAGCATAAATGGAAACATCCAAGACTCTCATTGAAGTAAAAAATGTATGTCAGGAGTTCCACCTTACAAAAGGCATCCTGCAGTCCCTTCGTTTTGAAAAGGGAAAGCTTGTAAAAGAAGATAAAGTAGTTCACGCTGTAAATGATGTAAGCTTTGAGATTAAAAAAGGGGAAGTTTTCAGTCTGGTAGGAGAAAGCGGCTGCGGTAAATCTACTACAGCAAGAACTGTTATCCGCCTCCTGGAGCCAACCTCCGGACAGGTACTCTATAAAGGAAAGGATATCAGCCATTTAGGACCAAATGAACTTCTTCCTTACCGCAAGAGCATGCAGATGATCTTCCAGGATCCTTATGCATCCTTAAATCCGAGACAGAGAGTTGCTGACATCATTATGGAACCCCTTCTGTTTCATGGCATTGCAAAGACCAAAGAAGAAGCAAGAGAGCGCTGCATGAATATTTTAGCCCGTGTTGGTTTAAGACCGGAGCAGGCTGGAAGATACCCTCATCAGTTCTCCGGCGGACAGAGACAGCGTATTGGTATTGCAAGAGCCTTAGCTGTAAATCCGGAGTTCATCATTGCCGATGAGCCGGTATCCGCTCTGGACGTATCCATTCAGGCCCAGATTTTAAACCTGTTAATGGATCTGAAAGATGAATTTAATTTCTCTTATCTGTTTATTGCACATGACTTATCAGTTGTACGTCACATCAGTGACAGACTAGGCGTAATGTATCTGGGAAGTATTGTGGAAATGGGAGATAAACACACCCTTTTCACCAATCCGGTACATCCGTATACCAAGGTGCTGTTTGCAGCAGTTCCTACTGTAGGCGAAAAGCCGCTGGTTCAGGGAATTGATGCAAAGGGAGAGATCCCAAGCCCTGTAAACCTTCCAAAGGGCTGTTATTTCAGAGACCGCTGCCCATATGCTACCGACCGCTGCCGTCAGGAAAAGCCGGTGCTGCGTGAAGTAGAACCAGGACATATGGCTGCTTGTCATCTGCTTTAAGCTGTAATTAAGTAAGGCTGCAGGCGCCATTTGGATACGTCTGCAGCTTTTTGTATACACATTTTATTTGTGGAGGTGTAGATCATGACAGAAATAAAAGGAATCTCTGTGGATGAATGGAAGAAAAAGATATGTGAGGAGACAGAGCGGTTAAGACCGCAGCTGATCCAGCTTTCCCATAGCATCCATGATGAGCCGGAGATCGGTTTTCAGGAGTTTAAATCATCTGCCAAGATATGTGGTTTCCTGGAAAAACAGGGATTTGAAACAGAAAGAGGCTACTGTGACCTTCCAACATCCTTTAAGGCAGTGAAAAAAGGAACGGGAAAAGGCCCGGTAGTGGCTTTTTTAGCAGAATATGATGCTTTAAGAGGCGTAGGACATGGCTGCGGCCATAATGTGATCGCAACCTGTGCTTGCGGTGCATTTGCTTCTTTGGCGAAAATATTTGTGGAAATGGGAATTGCAGGAGAAGTAAGGATCATTGGAACTCCTGCAGAAGAAGGCGGTGCCGGAAAGGCTATTATGCTGGAACGGGGCGGCTTTGATGGAGTGGATTTTGCACTGATGATCCATCCCACCTGTGGCGGTGAAAGCAGGAACTATATTAACCGGAACGGAAGAGCTTCTGGAAGTCTTACCATTTCCTTTACAGGACAGTCTGCCCATTCCTCTGCACCGGCAACCGGCATCAATGCCCTGACGGCAGCTATCAGCGTGTTTAACCAGATCGATATGCTGCGCCCGTTATTTGAAACAGAGGACAATGTAAACGGTGTTATTTTAGAGGGCGGAACTGCCTCCAACATAATACCGGGATTTTCAAAATCTGAGTTCTGTATCCGTGCAGCAACGATGAAACGTGTTGATGAGCTTCAGAATATGATCATCAGCTGTGCAAAGCGGGCAGAAAGCCTTACAGGTGCAAAGGTACAGATCCAGTCAGAACCGATCTATGCAGAGCGTTATCCATGTCTGCCGATCTGTGAAGATTTTAAGGAAAATATGGCCCGCGTAGGCATTGGCATGTGTCTGCCTGATCCGAAGCTGTTGTTTGGTTCTTCTGACATTGGAAATGTGTCCATTAAGATCCCGGCGATCCATGATTATCTGTCTATTACAGATGAAGAGATCCCGGCCCATTCCAGCCAGTATGCCAAGGCTGCTGCAGAACCGGGGGCAGATGAGATCTGCATTAAAGGAGCAAAAGGGCTGGCAATGACCGGACTGGATCTGTTGCTTAACGAAAGTCTCCGTCAGGCAGCAGCTGAGTACCATGAAAAAGTTGTACCGGATTTCTATAAAGAGAAGTAAATATGGATATCCGATCCGGACGCAGCTGCGTCTGGAAAATTTATAATATATTTAGGAGAAAATATAACCATGATATTATTGAAACAGGCTGATGTATACGCACCAGAACACCTTGGGATTAAAGATGTTTTAGTGTGCGGAGGAAAGATCGAGGCAGTAGGAGATAACCTGGAAGGAGGAACTGGCTGTGAAGTCATCGATGCAAAAGGAATGCGCTTAACACCAGGTCTGATCGACCGTCATGTTCATGTAACAGGCGGCGGCGGAGAAGGAAGCTTTCATACAAGAACTCCCCAGGTAGAGCTTTCTTCTATTTTAAAGGCTGGTATCACTACTGTTTTAGGACTTCTTGGAACAGATGATATGTCCCGCAGTGTGGAAAACCTGTTAGCGAAGGTAAAGGCATTAAAGGAAGAAGGCATTACTGCTTATGCTCTCTGCGGTGCCTACGGCTATCCGCCGGTGACCTTAACAGGAAGCGTAAAAAAAGATATTGCCTTTGTAGACGAGATCATGGGCTTGAAACTGGCTCTTTCTGACCACAGGGCACCAAATATCTCTGTAGATGAGCTGATCCGTTTAGGAAGTGATGTACGGACTGCAGGCATGATCGGCGGAAAGCCTGGATTTATCGTTTTACATATGGGAAGCGGAAAGAAGAAATTAGGGCCTGTATTTGAGGCACTGGCTGAGACTGATATTCCGGTAAAGACCTTCCAGCCTACTCATATGAGCCGCAACCATGAACTGTATCTGGATGGACTGAAACTGGCAAAAATGGGCGGTTATATTGATATTACATGTGAAGATTTTGTAAATGGCGAGCCAGTTATCGGACAAGATCCAATGCCTGCACTTCTTGAAGAGGCAAAGGCAGCAGATGTTCCTATGGATCACATTACCTTCAGCTCTGACGGTCAGGGAAGCTGGTCCAGCTATGATGGAGCAGGCATGTTAAAAGAAATCGGTGTTACGGATGTGGGAAACATGTATGCACAGATGTGTTCTTTAGTCACCAGAGGCGGTTTTGACTTTGCTGAGGCATTGACCTATTTTACTTCCAATGTTGCAAAAGCACTGGAGATCGAGAAGAAAAAAGGCCATATCATGGCAGGCGCTGACGCAGATATCCTGCTGATCAAAGATGACTTAACATTGGATACCGTCATTGCAGGCGGCCGTAAGATGATGGAAGGAGGAACTCTTTTAGTAAGAGGAACATATGAACATGATTGATATGAATGTATTAAGGGATCTGACCAATGCTTTTGGCCCCAGTGGATTTGAGGAGGACGTAGTAAGAACTGTAAGAAAACACTGCACAGGCATGAGCCTGATTAATGATGCCATGAACAATGTTTACGCAAGGATCGGCGGTAATGCAGAGGGCAGAAAGCCGGTTCTTATGCTGGATGCGCATACAGACGAGTGCGGATTTATAGTACAGGGGATCATGGAAAATGGTCTGTTAAGCCTTATTATGTTAGGGGGAATGGATCTGCCAAGTATCCCGGCACACACCTTACTGGTACGCACCAGAGCCGGAAAGCTGGTCAAAGGCATTATAACTTCCCGCCCGGTACATTTTATGACAGATAAAGAAAAAAGCGCCCCATTAGATATCCGTGAAATGTTCTTAGATGTAGGTGCATGCAGCAAAAAAGAGGCAATGGAAAGCTTCGGTATCAATATTGGTGATCCGGCTGCTCCGGAAGTTGCCTTTGAATATGACGAAGAACATGGATTATGTTTTGGCAAAGCTTTTGACAACCGTATGGGCTGCGCATGCATCATCCACACTTTAAGAGCACTGCAGACTGTAAAAGATGATCTGGCAGTAGAAGTAGTAGGCGCTTTTGCCTCCCAGGAAGAGGTTGGCATGAGAGGTGCGACCGTTACCTCTGCACAGGTCCAGCCAGACCTGGCTATTGTATTTGAAGGATCCCCAGCAGATGACTTTTACTATAGCCCTGAAAAATCCCAGGGCGGCATGCATAAAGGCGTACAGATCCGCTGCATGGACAAGAGCTATATTACTAATCCTGCATTTTTAGAGTATGCACATGAACTGGGCGATACCATGGGCATTACCTACCAGGATACAGTAAGAAGAGGCGGCAGCACTAACGCAGGCAAGATCAGCCTTGCAGGAAAAGCCGTACCAACTCTTGTACTTGGCATTCCAAGCCGTTATGTACACAGCCATTATAATTTCTGTGCTATCGAAGATGTGGAAAACACTGTCCGCATGGCAGTTGAGGTTATTAAGGGCCTGAATGATGAGAGGATCAGGCATCTGATGCATCAGGATATCCTGTAGGATTTTTTAGAAAACAGGATTTTGGGAAAATCTGGGAAAAATTGCGTACATAAAAGGAAAAAGTGCATTAATGATACATGACAAATATCCGGAAATGGTGAATGGATGGTCAAAGGCATTCTGGGCCAGAGGATATTATGTGGTGACAGTAGGCAATATTACAGAAGAAGCAGTAAAAGAATATATACAGCAACAAAAAGAAGAATCAAAAAGAGAAGATACGAGACGGTAAGCCTCTTTCAGAGAAATGTATAAAACTTTGCATAAAAGACAGGATTCCGTAACGGTTCAGTTACGTTTTGCGCGCCGCGCGACAACAGCGACATGATACAAAAGGTATCGAAAATCTTTTTGTATCATGTCGCTGTTTTTGCGTCACTCCCTTATAGGGGCGTTATGGACAAAACGGATATGCAATCTCCGTATCTGTCAGAATCCTGTATTTTTCCGGATGCCGCCAGGCACCTGGGTGTTCTTCTTCGCGGTAGCTCCGCAGCATGGAAAGATCCAGAGTGGCGAGGTAGATGCCTTCTTCTTCCGGTGTCTCCAGTACACAGGTATCACGGGAACCTGGTTCATCCGGTAGATAGATCACGCCGTCAAAAAGCGTAGAGTGCCCGTTGCAGTCCGGATGCGGAGCCGGATAGTTGCAGGTAGCGATGGCAAGCATATTTTCATAAGTCCGTCCCCGCAGCTGTGCCAGCCGGTTGATCTCCATCGGACAGGCATTTGGAACAAGAATCAGTTCCGCTCCTTTTAACATCATGATCCGGGCACTTTCCGGGAATTCCCTGTCATAACAGATCATGGCACCGACCTTTATCGGTCCTTTGGCGGTCTGTAAAGTCTTGACATAAAAAGTATCTCCCGGTGTAAGTCTTGCCTCCACATCAAACGCGCAGGTATGCACCTTCGCATAGCGGAGCACCGGTTTTCCATACATATCAAACAGACAGATCGTATTGCGCGGCGCCGGATGGTAACTTTCAAGAAACGTGATACCGATCGCCATTTGCAATTCTTTTGCAAGTTCCTGAAATACGGTTACAAAAGGACTGTCTACAGAAACCGCCAGTTTCCGAAGCGTCTCCGGTTCCTGGTCGATATCATAGCCGATATTCCAGATTTCCGGAAACAAAGCGATATCCGCCCCTTTTTCTTTTGATTTCCGGCATGCCAGCAGTCCCTTTTCCAGATTTTCTTCCTGCGTTTTCCCGGGAAGAAGCTGTAAAAATGCAATATTTAAATCCATAAAAATCCCCCTTTAAACATATAGAAATGTTGGAGGCAAAAGTATTTTCCCCCTTTGAGACCAGATTGTTCTGTATTTCGTAATCTACTGGTTTTATTATAACACAGAACACCGATAGATTCACACAATCTGATTTCGGTAAAGTTTCGGCGTGGTATGATAGTATTTATGAAAAAGCTCACAAAAATAACTGGTATTGGAAAAACCACAGGTATAGGCAATCTCCGTAACCGAAAAGCCAGTGCCTCGCAGAAGTGTACTTGCCTTTTCCAGACGGTATTGCGTTACATACTGCACAGGCGGAACTCCGAGATATTTCTGAAACAGCATCGTACATTTGGTCTTACAACAGTTTCCAACAGCGGAAATATCCCGGAGCAGGATTTTATTCTGATAATTTTTCTGCACAAATCCAATCATTAACGTGAGCGACTGGATATCATCCGTATTGGTTTTCACATCAGAAACAGAATCCATATTTTCGGAGAGAAGACCGAGTATATGAGAAAATTTTTCCAGAATAAGAAAAGGCTTCAGCTTGTCCGTAGATTCTTCGTACAGGCTCAGAAGATCACGAAGAATCATATTTTGCCAGGAAATAGCAGGAATCAGTTTCTGGTAAGGAAAACTCGTATTCTGCATCAGAGGATCCAGAAATTGCCGCATAAAATATTCGTTGACAGAAAGAAGATGGGGCGAGAGCAGAATACAGATAAAATTGCAATCGGCATAGCGATCAGAATAGCCATAATGAAAACACTGACTGTTTATAAAAATACCTTCCCCGGCCCGAAGCGAAATATGCTGCCCGTTGACATCATAGGACAACTCGTCGTCCAGCAGCAAAATAAATTCAAAATCATCATGCCAGTGACTGGTAGCACGAAAATTTGGATAGGTAGACAGCTGCCCCAGCTTTATATAGGCTGGAAAATCCGGAAGATTATAGACCACATTTTCAGAAAAATCAGAATTTAAAACGGTATGTGGATTGACTTTTATAGAAATCACCTTCTTTATAAATTCTTGAAACTGTTCAACAGATAGTATCCCGCGAGGATACTGAACAGTTACGAACGATTGTTATATAAGTATGTCAAATATTGGTATAAAAATCAACAGAAATATATTATTTTTGTAAAAGATAAATAAAAAAGTTTGCAAAATACAAAAAATCAGGAAAGATGGGGAGAATAAATTATGAACAATATTGAAAGAAGAGATGCAGGACTTCCTTACATATCAGATGCTGAGGTCCTTGAACAGCAGAAACGGGCGCGAAAGCTGACGCAGGAGTTAAATACGGCAGATCGTTCGGACTTTGATAAGATTGGAGCGATTGTAAAAGAACTGCTGGGAAAATCAGACGGTGCTTTTATCAATCCACCATTCTACTGTGACTATGGATTTAACATCGAAGTCGGTAAAAACTTTTATGCAAACTATAACTGTACGATTCTGGATGTGGGAAAAGTTACCATCGGCGATAATTGCCAGCTGGCTCCGAATGTAGCAATCTATACCGCAGGTCACCCGGTGCATCCGGATTCGAGAAACAGTGCATATGAATATGGAATTCCGGTTTCTATCGGAGATAACTGCTGGATCGGTGGCAACAGTGTGATCTGTCCGGGCGTAAAGATCGGTAACAATGTGATCATCGGAGCCGGAAGTGTCGTAACCAAAGACATCCCGGACTGGACGATCGCAGCCGGTAATCCGTGCAAAGCGATCCGCAGGATCACAGATGAAGACAGAAAATACTACTATAAGAAAAATGAGTTCGATGAAGAAGCATGGAACGATCTGGCAGCCAGAGGATTTGCTGGTACAGAAAAATAAAAACCAGGACGGAAGCATCGGTTATCTGTCAGAGCCGATGCTTCCTTTTTGCATTTTGCTTTTCAGCAGGATGCGATGTCGGCGAACGACGAATGGAGATCATGATAGAATCTGAATGAGATACAAGGAGAATATATAATGAAAACAAATACATTATTAAAACAGATCAGACAGGAACATGCGTCTGCCTTTACCCACAGCGGAAAGTTTCATGCAGATGATGTGTTTTCTGCAGCTCTGCTGTTATATCTGAACCCGGAGATTACAATCACAAGGGGAAATAAAGTCCCGGAAGACTTTGAGGGAATTGTTTTTGATATCGGAAGAGGACAGTATGATCATCATCAGAAAGACAGCCGGATCCGGGAGAACGGAGTGCCCTATGCAGCCTTTGGACTTTTGTGGGAAGCGCTTGGAGAGGAAATTCTTGGTGAAGAACTGGCACAGAAGTTTGATGAAGCGTTTGTACAACCATTAGATAACAACGACAATACCGGAGAGAAGAATGAACTGGCGGCGCTGATCGGGAACTTTAACCCGACCTGGGATGCCAGTGGAAGCAACGACGAAGCATTTTTCCAGGCCGTCAGTGTGGCAGGGATGATTCTGGAGAATAAATTCGAGCGGTATCTGGGAAATGAACGGGCGGACAGACGGGTGGAAGAGATTCTCGAAGCGCATGAGAGAGCGTTACAGTCCGGCGAAAAGACAGAAAACGAGGCGAAGATTCTGATTCTTCCGGAATTTGTACCGTGTCAGAAAAGACTGTCCGAGACGGAGATAGCCTTTGTGATCTTTCCGTCCAACCGGGGCGGTTACTGTATCCAGCCACAGAAGAAAGAATATTCACTGAATTACAAATGCAGTTTCCCATCTGAATGGCTGGGTCTGGAAAATGAAGAATTACAGAAAGAAACAGGGCTGGTAAGTGCGGGATTCTGTCATAAAGGAGGCTTTCTGCTGACCACAGGGACGTTGGAAGATGCAGTGAAAGCATGCGAGATCAGCCTTGCAGAGTACAGGGAAGAACCGGTACTTGTGAACTTTGGTGGAGGTGTAGCGGCAGATAAACTGCTTGGAAAACTGCCGGGTCTGCAGACTGCGCGGATCATTCATATGGATTATGCGGAACTTCCGGAGCTGGAACTTCAGGGAATCTACGGGGAAGTTGTGATGGAAAAGCAGGAATGGAAAGCGTTTGTGAAAACACAGGTAAAGCAGATCCTGAAATATAAACCGGAGGCGGTTTATGTGGCAGATCATATGTTTGCAGGATATCCGGTCGTTCATGCACTGAGAAAGAAACATATTCCGGTGCTGACGATGGTGCAAAAGGACGGACAGAAACTTCTGGTGAGAATCCCATCGGGATCATAAAAAAGGCAGCTTAAGCTGCCTTTTGGGTTCCGAGTGGTAATGGTGCATTTATAGAGGATTCTTTGTGAGGCGAAGTTTTTTGATACAGATAGAAGATACCTCCAAAGAATCCGAAAATCAGACCTGTGTAACCCGCAGAACAAAAGAGGACAACTGTTTTGGTAGAAAGGGAAATGGCGCTGATCAGGCAGACAACAGAACCGGTAAGCAGTCCGATCAGTGTCCATCCCGCCAGCAGCGCTGCGAGAAACATTGCTGAAACATGTGAGCTTTTTACATGATGGTTCATAAAATTCCATACGGTTTTATACATAACGATCCCTCATTTCTGTGTTTGATTTTATTCATATTGTTTTCTTTTACTGTCATGATTATAAAAAAACTGTGTAAAATACGCATGCGCAGTAATGAAAAATTTATGTAAAACTTGCATGGAAAGCGTTGCAGGAAATTATGAGAATGCACAGTGTGGAGGGAGCTTCTACAGGATCTCCCCGTGAAATCCTGCAGCTTGGTTATAAAGTTGGATTCATTAACGATGCAGAAGTATGGCTGCTTATGTTAAAAAAAGTGTAATACATCTGTCCATATATGGAATGAAGATGAAGTGAATGAAATGATCATACTGATACGTGACAGCTTTATTCCGGCTTTCAAGATTCTTAACGAGACATTATTGGAGAAACTGGACGAAGCAGAAAGTGACCGAAGGTAGGATAAGCATGTGTGTATTTCAACCGTACAGGTATTGCCGTACAACTTCGAGTCCCGGGACAGGGGCACAAAACTGCGTGTTACGGTTTCGACAGTTCTGGTATGTTTCTTCCAGATCAAACCACCGCACCGATTCCACCTCCTCTTTTTGCAGGACGAGTGTCTCGATATCGACAGGCTGCTGATAGATATAGACAAAGGCAATTTCGTTGTCCCGGAAGATTTTTCCATGAAATTCTTCTGCAAAATTTCCGTGGATGCATCCGGCAAATTCCAGATCCTCCGGTTTGGCGTGGATGCCCAGCTCTTCCGCAAGTTCCCGCAGGCCGGATGCAAGTGGTTCATCGCCTGCCTGAATATGACCGGCGGAAGACGTATCGTATTTTCCGGGAAAAGAATCTTTGCTCATTGCGCGTTTTTGCATCAGAACCTGAAAATGTTCGTTTTTCCTGCGAACGATCCAGATATGAGCTGTTCGATGGCGGATTCCTTTCGTGTGTGCAAGGGTGCGGGAAACGATTTCCCCGGTCGGTTGTCCTTGTTCATCTACGATATCCAGATATTCCATGTGCGTCCTCCTGTGCGAAATTGTGTCTTCGGTATTCAAGGATTGCGGGAATTGCGTAGCAATGAAGCAATCCGATCACATCGTATTATAGTATATGGGGCAGGAAGTTACAAGAAGCAATTGATTACCGCGTGTGTTACCGTTCGCTGGTAATATCCGCGAGGCGTTTTTCGTGTGACTGCACAGGAGAAAGACCGTGCTTGCATCCCGTACAAAAAGCGGGTATACTCATAAGTAACTGTGGGTGTCGCAGATGAGTGACAGCCGATGACAGAATATGAGAAAATGACTGGAGAAGGTAGTATGAACGAGAACAAATTAAGAGAATATGCGAAACTGATCGTAAAGATCGGAGCCAATGTACAGAAAGGACAGCGCGTCCGTCTGCAGGCAGGTGTGGATCAGATTCCGCTGGTAAAGATGGTGACTGAAGAGTGTTACAAAGCAGGTGCAAGTTATGTAGAGATGTTTTGGGAGTGCGGAGAAATCAACAAACTGCATTATCAGTATGCGGCAGCTGATGTACTCGGTGAAGTACCGGTATGGGAAGAGGAGCGGGCGAAACAGATGACCGTGGATCTGCCGGTTCGTATCTTTATTGATTCTTCTGACCCGGATGAACTGGCAGGAATCTCCCCGGATCTGATCTCTACCGTCAGCCAGATGCGTCAGAAAGTCATGAAAAAATACCGTGATCAGATCGATGGTAAACATCAGTGGCTGATCGTGGCAGCAGCTTCTGAAAAATGGGCGAAAAAAGTATTTCCGGATGATACAGAGGATGTGGCAGTGGAAAAACTGTGGGATGCGATCTTTGACTGCGTATATTTGAAAGATGGTGAGGATGGGGAAAAGATCTGGCAGGCACATAATGAACGGATGACGCAGAAAGCAAATTGGTTAAATGAACAGAATTTTAAAACACTGCATTATACAAGCAGCAACGGTACGGATTTTCGTGTGGATCTGATTCCGGGAGCAAAATGGGGCAGTGCAGGAGATATCAATCATCTGAATCGGGCTTTCTTTGTTCCGAACATGCCGACGGAGGAAGTTTTCACAAGCCCGATGAAGGGAAAATGTGAAGGACGTCTGGTTTCTACCAAACCATTAAGCCGTTCCGGACAGGTCATCAATCATTTTACGGTTGATTTTAAAGACGGAAGAGTGGTTGACTGCCACGCTGATCAGGGGGAAGAAGTCCTGAAGAAAATGTTTGCGATGGATGAGGGTGCTTCCATGCTTGGTGAAGTGGCACTGGTTCCGAAGGAGTCTCCGATCAATCAGTCCGGTCTGATGTTCTACAACACTTTGTTTGATGAAAATGCATGCTGTCATGTGGCTGCCGGACGTGGATTTTCTGAGGTTATTGAAGGATTTATGGATATGACGGATGAGGAGATCTATGCGAAAGGGATTAATGATTCTATGATCCATATGGACTTTATGGTTGGATCAGATGATCTGCATATTGTGGGGATCCGGGAAGATGGCAGTGAAGTGGATATTTTTGTGGATGGGACCTGGGCTGAGTAAGCTGGGGGAACATGCCATATAGAAAAGGTGTTTAAGACGGACGCCCGAAAACAGACCGCGCTGTCTGCGGCAACGTGGGCAGGGGAACCTTGAACTAATCCCTAACTTCGACTAAGACTCTCGCGAGAGCGCTCGAGCCTAAGTCTACGTAAGGGCTGGATTTCAAAGCTTCCCCTAAACGCCCACAAAGTGTTGCTGCAGACAGCGCGGTCTGTTTTCGGGCTGGATGATGGCTGAGAACTTGAAAGATGAACGAGAGGATTTTGAAGTAGGAGTTTCTGAAAGGAGAGCTGCTGAAAACTGCATTATATTATGCTATGAGGATTGTGAAAGTACGAAGTACGGAACAATACGGTATCAAAGGGGGCAGAATACCTTTTGAACCAAACATCATATTATATAAATGGAACATAGTATTATTATATAGATAAAACCGAGGGGAGAAGAGGGATCTCAGCCTCGGTTTTGCTGTATTGTATATTCATAATTGATCCAGTGGATTAAGTCAATTATGGATATGGCTGGAATGTGCAGGAGAGTAATTTAGTGTATCTGTACTGCCTGGATCAGGCGGAAGACCTGTTCGGTGGTGTCGGTCAGGTTTTGGCGGGTGGTTTTCGGGGTCATGGCTTCTTCCAGGGTGGTTATGGTGTGAAGGATGGGGAAGAAGGCGTCAATGCCGTGCTGGTTGCAGAGGCTGGCTTCAGGGGTGGTGCAGCCGGAGAAAGCAAGGACTGTTTTGTTGTATTTTTTTGCGATGGCGGCGACACCGATGGGGGCTTTTCCCATGATGGTCTGGCCATCGAGGCGGCCTTCACCGGTGATCACGATGTCAGCATCTTTGATCCAGGATTCCAGTCTGGTTTCTTCCAGGATGATCTGGATGCCGGACTGGAGGATGGCATTTGTGTAGGAAAGGAAAGCGAAACCGAGTCCACCGGCGGCTCCGGTGCCAGGGTGGTCAGGGTCGGCATTCGGGTATTTTTCACGGGTGATGTTGGCGTAGGTGGTAAGCCATTGATCCATCTGGCGGATCATGTCCGGAGTGGCTCCTTTTTGCGGCCCGAAGATGGCGCTGCAGCCCTGGGGACCACAAAGAGGGTTGGTTACATCGCAGGCGATTTTAAAGTGACAATCTTTGAGGTCCGGGAGAACATGTGTGTCGTGGATTGTTGCAATCTTTGACAGACCGTTGGCTCCGAAGGGAACTGACTGTCCGTTGTTATCCCGAAATTCATATCCGAGAGCCTGAAGCATACCGATGCCGCCGTCGTTTGTGGCACTTCCTCCGATACCAACGATGAAGTTCCGGCATCCGTTGATGATAGCGTCGCGGATCAGTTCACCTACGCCGTAGGTGGTTGTATATAACGGATTTCGATTCGGTTCGTCTACCAGAGTGATTCCCGCAGCGGCGGACATTTCGATAATGGCGGTCTTTGAATCATCAAGGATTCCATAAACTGCCTCTACAGGTGTACCCAGCGGACCGGTGACGGTTACTGTACGGATCCGGCCGTGCATACCGATTGCGAGAGCTTCCACCGTACCTTCTCCGCCGTCAGCCAGAGGGCGGACAAAAACTTCTGCATCCGGGAATACCCGGTGGATCCCTTCACGGATGGCAGCTCCGGCATCCGGAGAACTGATGCTTCCTTTAAATGAATCGATGGCGATTACTACTTTCATACCTGATAATCCTCCTTTAATGCATGGCGATTCCGTCCTTACTATTTGTGAATGTCACGGTATCTGCCACTTCTTTTACCGTATCTTCTGCATTTTCCATTACGTTCTTTGCCTTTTAGTATACCAGAAGAAAGAATCACTGTGTGAGGATTTTTCGGAGAGATTATTATATATATGTTAGTTGCCGGAATTGCAGATCATATGTTATGATGAAAATCAGAGTATAGAAGTAGAAGATTTCTATACAAAACAGCGATGCCATACAGGAGGTGAAGAAAATGAAGAATGTTTCATATCGGATAAGAAAATTACGTCAGGAAGAAATACATATATTAGACGATTTTCTGTATGAAGCAATTTTTATCCCCGAAGGAACCAAAGCACCGCCGAAAGAGATCATCAAAGAACCTGAGTTGCAGGTGTATGTTGCAGATTTTTGGGAAAAGAAAGATGATATCTGCTATGTGGCGGAAATATCTGGGAAAATAGCAGGGGCGGTCTGGTGCCGGATCATGGATGATTATGGGCATGTGGATGAGGATACGCCTTCGCTTGCAATTTCGGTTCTTGAGGAGTTCAGACAATGTGGAATCGGAACAGCGCTGATGCAGCAGATGCTTACCGCATTAAAACAACAGGGCTATCCGCAGGTATCTCTGTCGGTGCAGAAAGCAAACTACGCCGCACGGATGTATGAAAAACTCGGATTTGAAATTGTGGAGGATAAAGAGGAAGAATATATTATGGTGCACAGATTGTAAAAGAATATTTTAGTCTGTTCTGTACTTTTTCGGAGCGTTCAGGTGCTTTCAGTGTGTCAGCAATACTGCTGTGCAGAGAAAAATATGGAAATGCAAGCGGAAAGCATCAGAAAGAAGAAAGAATCCCTCTGATGAATGAGAAAGAAGTTTCACGAAAAACCTGAGAATTACTTGACATCAAGTATACTTGAGATGTTATTATTTATGAAAAAGAACTTATACAGGAGGTAAATGAACTATGGAGAAATCTACTGTTTATTTTACAGACTTTCGATGTCCGGTAGGAACCAGCCAGCTGGTCAAGCTGAAAAAACTCTGTGTCGCAGCAGGTATCAAAGATATCGATATGGATGGAAAATTTGTAGCAATCAAGATGCATTTTGGAGAACTGGGGAACCTGGCTTTTCTTCGCCCGAACTATGCGAAAGTTATTGCTGATCTGTGTAAAGAACAGGGAGGAATGCCGTTTTTGACAGACTGCAATACTCTGTATCCGGGAAGCAGAAAGAACGCACTGGAGCATCTGGACTGTGCAAATCTCAACGGATTCAACACGACTACAACCGGATGTCAGATTATCATCGGTGACGGACTGCGTGGAACAGATGAAGTGGAAGTTCCTGTTGTGAATGGAGAGTACTGTAAGACTGCATTGATCGGACATGCGATCATGGATGCAGATATCTTCATCAGTCTGAGTCATTTTAAAGGACATGAAGCGACCGGATTCGGCGGAGCTATCAAAAACATTGGTATGGGCTGTGGAAGCCGTGCGGGAAAGATGCAGCAGCACGCAAGCGGAAAACCGGCGATCAATGAGGAAATCTGTCGTGGCTGCCACCGCTGTGCAAAGGAATGCGGCAGTGATGCGATTACATATGTCAATAAAAAAGCAGTGATTGATTACGATAAGTGTAAAGGCTGCGGACGATGTATCGGAGCCTGCAGTTTTGACGCGGTATATAATCCAAACAGCAGTGCCAACGAACTTCTTGACCGTAAAATGGCTGAGTACGCACAGGCAGTCTGTCATGGACGTCCGCATTTCCATATTGCACTGGTACAGGATATCAGCCCGAACTGTGATTGCCATGGAGAAAACGATGCGCCGATTCTTCCGGATATCGGAATGTTTGCAAGTTTCGACCCGGTAGCACTGGATCAGGCGTGTGCAGATGCCTGTCTGAAAGCCACACCGATTGCAAACAGCCAGCTGGGAGAACATCTGGCAGAGGAAGGATGGCACTGCCATCACGATCATTTCAAAGATTCCAATCCGAATATCGAGTGGAAAGCAACGCTGGATCAGGCAGAAAAAATTGGTCTTGGAACAAGAGAGTATGAACTGAAGATAATTAAATAAGTATGGTATAGTTATTTATGAAACACTGTACTATTCAGTAGTCATCGTAACCGTGAAAATGACGATACTGTGCAGAGAAAGCAGACTGTACAGTATCGTTATTTTTCTTTTGCCTCCTTTTGAGCGGGACAAAAATATCTGTAAAAATAAGCGTGTCCCGTTTACTGAAAATAATAAAACGATATATAATAACAATATGTGCAGAGAAAATAAAGATAGAGAAGATTTACAATAGAAAGATTCGTCGGCAAATCAGTTGAAAGACTGAGACGCAAAGCTATAGGGTCTGTAAAATGACAGCCAGTTGCAACGTTTAAGGGGCATTGTCTGAACAGGCAGTGCTTTTTCTTTTGGAGAGGTAAGAAACATAATGTCTATATAATAATCCGGCACATCGTTTCATAAAGAAGTGTATCCCGCGTGAATGAGACAGTTCTTTCGAAAACGATGTACCGGTAAGCTGTGGAGAAAAGAACAATGTACAAAAGTGGGAAAAAATTAGCCGTATTATGTATAGGGATACTCGTGTTTTTGGAAATGTGGATGATACTGCCGGTACATTGCAGGGCTTCTGAAACGGATAATGATAAAAAACAGACACAAACAGTGAAGCAGGATGATTCCACACAACAGAAAACAGAAAAATCAGACACACAGACAAACGAGCAGAAGATCATCCGTGTCGGGTCGTTTGAGGATACCTTCGATTATGTGGATACAAACGGCGTCAGACGAGGATATGGCTATGAGCTCATGCAGGCTCTGGCAGGCTATACAGGGTGGAAATTCGAACATGTGCCATGTGACTGGTCCAATTGTTTTGATAAACTTGAAAATGGTGAGATTGATGTCATAGGTGATATCTCATACACCGATGAACGTGCACAGAAGATGCTTTTTTCAGATGAGCCAATGGGTGAGGAAAAGTATATTCTTTATGCTGATTTGTCAAATATGGATGTTGGAACCGCTGATTTCAAGTCACTGGATGGGAAACGTGTGGGCGTACTCCTTGGTGCAGAGCCGGAAATCATGCTGACAGAGTGGGAGAATAAGAATGATATACATACAGAGCATGTAAATGTGTACAATAATGACGATGTCGAAGAAAAATTAGCGAATCATGAGATTGAATGTTTTGTATCTTTGGAGGAATCCATCTGGTCTGAACAGGGAATATCATCTGTTACCACTATTGGCAAATCCGGCATATATTTTGCAATAAATAAAGAACGAAACGATATCAAGACAGAACTGGACCGGGCAATGCGCCAGTTGGTTCAGGACAGTCCCTTTTTTAAGGTGGATTTGTATAAGAAGTATTTTACCCTTGATTATAATCAGATCCTTACGGGCAAGAAAAACTCTGGCTGGAAGAACATGGAACCGTCCGGATAGGATTTTTGAACAATGATCCGGCGATCTTTTCCATGGATGAAGAGACTGGAAAACTTACAGGTATGCTGTCAGAATATGTCTCCTATGCGAAAGACTGTCTTGGAAATCAAACGCTGGAATTCGATATACAGGATTATGATGACTATGAAGAAATGATTCAGGCTCTGCTGAATCGTGAGATTGACATGATTTTTTATGTCGGCAGGAATCCGTTTTTTGCAGAAGAAAACGGATATGCACTTACAAACACAGCCTGATGGCAGTAACTGATGAGAAAAAATTTGATGAGAATAAGGCGTATACTGTAGCTGTGCCAAAGGAAAAATACGCCTTAAAACAGCATCTTGCATTCAGTTATCCCGAATGGAAGTTAGTAGATTGTGATTCGCTTGACGATGCAGCAGATATGGTCATTCATGAAAAAGCAGACTGTTTCCTCATGGGAGCAAGTCAGGCACTGCTATATGATGGCAATCGAGATTTTAAGAGCATTCCACTTACAGGAACCATGGAGGCATGCTTTGCGGTAAGAGGCGGAGAAGGAAGCCTTTTATCGATATTGAATAAAACATTGAAGGCCATGCCTTCTGACATGCTTACAAGTGCACTTGCTATCTATGACAGTACGGCAGATAAGGTGACCTTCTGTGATTTTGTAAAAGACAATCTGCTTGTAGTCTTTGTCACTGTAGGTTTTACTGCCCTTGGTATAATCGGTATTATTCTCGTACTTTTAAGGAGGGCAAGAAAAGCTGAAGCTGTCGCAAAGCTTGCGGCAAGTAATACACAAAAACTCAATGATAAACTGGAGATCGCTTTGGAAAAGGCAGAGGATGCCAGTCTTGCAAAGACCCGTTTCCTTAACAATATGTCACATGACATCCGTACTCCTATGAATGCGATTCTGGGTTACGCACAGCTTATGGAGGATGAACTGAAAGGAAAGGATCTGCCTGAAGCTTCAGAATACTTAAAAAAACTGCAACAGTCCGGAAATCTTCTTCTGGCAATCATAAATAATGTGCTGGATATGGCTCGGATTGAGAGTGGAAGGATGGAAATTGATGAGAACTATGGCCGGATTGAAGATGTCCGGCAGACCCTATTCGAGATATTTGGCGATGAAGCAAAGAAAAAGAATATTGTACTTCATTCTGAGATACATGTAGAGCATAAGCATATACTGACAGATGGTACCAAGGTTAAAGAAATATTTGTCAACATCCTTAGCAATGCCATAAAATATACTCCATCCGGTGGTTCTGTTATGATTAACGTAGACGAATTAGTATGTGATGAGCCCGGATACATGATGGTAAGTACCAGGATAAGCGATACCGGAATCGGTATGAGCCAGGATTATCTGACGAAGATTTTCGATGCATTTACCCGTGAACAGAACACCACAAAGAGTAAAATCGCAGGAACCGGACTGGGAATGTCGATCGTAAAGAAATATGTGGATCTGCTTGGCGGGACAATACATGTGGAGAGTGAGCTTGGAAAGGGTACTACCTTTACTGTAACACTGAAACACAGGATAGCGGATGAAAGCTATTATGTAGAAAAACATGCTGAGACACCCGTAACAGGCAGTACGATCCCTGAAGGAAGGAATATCCTTCTGGCAGAGGACAATGACCTGAATTCAGAGATTGCAGCGGCGATACTTGAGCGTGCCGACTTTCATACAGAACGTGTAGAGGATGGCATCCAGTGCGTAAACAGGATAGAGAAGATGCCGGCGAGAACATATGATATGATCCTTATGGATATCCAGATGCCCAAAATGGACGGTTATAAAGCAACGCAGGCAATCAGACGCCTGCCGGACAGAGATAAGGCATGTATACCGATCATTGCAATGACGGCAAATGCATTTGAAGAAGATAAACGAGAGGCTCTTGCAGCCGGCATGAATGGCCATATAGCAAAGCCGATCCAGGTTGATAAGCTGCTGTCAACATTATCAGAAGTAATAAGGCAGCAAGAAAAGTAGTAAGTGGACAGGCAGGTGATACTACTGCTTTTATAGCTTCGGTAACAGTAACCATCTGATGGGTAACCTTACGAAAAAATGGAAGAAAAAACAATCGAGTAGGAGGCTAACCATTAGTTGATTAGCCGACCTCTCACACCACCGTGCGTACGGTTCCGTACACGGCGGTTCCTTAGTTTTCACAAACTACTAGATAATAGTCAAGCATGGACGTATATTCCAGCTTGGCTATTATTCTGTTTGAAAGGATTTGGGTTAAGACTTTCGCCATTCTCCAATATCCTTTTCTGCTTTTACAAAAAATCATTCAATCATCTGCATGGCGGACAAATCTATGTCCTCTGCGTTCTAGTTCCTTGTCCAACTCATTTAGTATGATGTTGCTAAGCAACGGACTTAGTGGACCACCTTGGGGCATTCCTATTTCTGTGCGCTCAAACATCCCATTTGCTATAACTCCCGCATTTAAATATTTGTGTATCAGCGAAATTACTCTGCCATCCTTGATAGTTCGTGACAACACCTCAATGAGTTTACTTTGGCATACTGTGTCAAAGAACTTTTCCAAGTCCATATCCACCACATATGCGTAGCCATCATTTACATTCTTTTGGCATTGTCTGAGGGCATCGTGTACTCCTCTTTTCGGTCTGAAACCAAAACTATTCTCCGAGAATTGCTTCTCAAAGATTGCTGTGAGTTCCTGTGCTATTGCCTGCTGGATAACTCTGTCTACAACAGTTGGAACTCCAAGTTTTCGAAAGTCGCCTTTTATTTCCTTAGGTATTTCTACCCTTCGAACCGGGTTAGGTTTATATTTTCCTTCCCTTATCTCTTGGATTAAGGATTCTTGTTTTTCTCTAAGGAAGGGCAGAAGTTCATCCACCTGCATACCATCGATTCCACCTTTTCCTTTGTTTTTCTTGACTTGCTTGTAGGCTTCATTAAGATTGTCCTTTCGCAAAATCAAACCCAAAAGATTGTTCGTCCAATAGTCTGTGATGACACCGCTCTTTTAAGGCACTGGTTGTAGATGATGACTTCAATACCTGTGCCTGTGTGACAAAAATGCTTGTGAGGGTCGGAATGCGTTCGGAATGGACACTTTCCGGCAAGGAAGCTGTTCTTCGTGCACGACAGTACATGGAAATGGGAGATGCGTTCCAGGCTTATATCATCGACTGGCGTCTGCCGGATATGAATGGCATTGAAGTTAGCCGACAGATCCGGCACTGGCAGGAATCACCATTCTTGCCATGACTGCCAATGCTTTTGATGAGGACAGAAAGAAAGCACTGGAAAGCGGTATGGACGGATTCTTATCCAAACCAATTGTCATAGATGAATTGCTTTCTACATTACAGAAAAATCTGCACGAATGTCTGTGACGGGATATCGCGAAGTGTGTTACCGGGTACGGAGTGAACAGTAACAACAGATATAGAAGATGAAAGAAAACGGGAATCACCCCTTGACATCCACAAATCTCATATACTAAAATATTCACCGTATGAGCAAAAATATGATGCCAATTCAAACCGAAAAATGGAGGACCCCCTGTGACAGATTATACAAATGAAATTCAAAAACGACGAACCTTCGCCATTATATCTCACCCTGATGCCGGAAAAACCACTCTGACGGAAAAATTCCTTCTCTACGGCGGAGCCATCAATCTCGCCGGAAGCGTAAAAGGAAAAGCTACTGCCCGTCATGCGGTATCCGACTGGATGGAAATCGAGAAAGAACGAGGAATCTCAGTAACCTCCTCCGTACTCCAGTTCAATTACGACGGCTACTGCATCAATATCCTGGATACCCCGGGACATCAGGACTTCTCTGAAGATACGTATCGAACTCTGATGGCAGCCGATTCTGCTGTGATGGTCATCGATGCGTCCAAAGGAGTGGAGGCGCAGACCAGAAAACTTTTCAAAGTCTGTGCTATGCGCCACATCCCGATCTTCACTTTCATCAATAAGATGGACCGCGATGCCAATGATACCTTTGAACTTTTAGATGATATTGAAAAAGAACTCGGTATTCCTACCTGTCCGGTCAATTGGCCGATTGGATCCGGAAAAAAATTCCGTGGTGTCTACGACAGAGATACCAGAAAAGTTCTGACCTTCTCCGATACCATGAAAGGAACCAAAGAAGGACATATCGAAGAACTTGATGTTGACGATGCAAAAATCGATGAGGTCATGGATCCGGATCAGAAAGAACAGCTGATGGATGAAATCGAACTTTTAGATGGCGCAAGTGCGGAATTTGATATGGAAGCTGTAAGTTGCGGAAAACTTTCCCCGGTATTCTTCGGATCAGCCCTGACAAACTTCGGTGTGGAAACTTTCCTGCAGCATTTCCTGACTATGACCACTTCACCGCTGCCAAGAACGGCAGACTGTGGCGTGATCGATCCGATGACGGAAGATTTCTCTGCATTTGTCTTCAAGATTCAGGCCAATATGAACAAAGCCCACAGAGACCGAATCGCATTCATGCGTATCTGCTCCGGTAAATTTGATGCCGGAATGGAGGTTTATCATGTACAGGGCGATAAAAAAATGCGTCTGTCCCAGCCACAGCAGATGATGGCACAGGATCGGCACATTGTGGAAGAAGCATACGCGGGAGATATCATCGGTGTCTTTGACCCGGGTATCTTCTCTATCGGAGATACTGTATGTACACCGGGCAATAAATTTGCCTATGAAGGTATTCCGACTTTTGCACCGGAACATTTTGCAAGAGTCCGTCTGTTAGACAGCATGAAGCGAAAACAGTTCGTCAAAGGTGTCAACCAGATTGCCCAGGAAGGAGCTATCCAGATCTTCCAGGAATACATGGGAGGAATGGAAGAGATCATTGTCGGAGTTGTCGGTGTGCTGCAGTTCGACGTGTTAAAATACCGCCTGGAAAACGAATACAACGTAGATATCCGTCTGGAAAATCTGCCATATGAACATATTCGCTGGATCGCAAACAAAGAAGAAATCGATGTGGAAAAACTGACCGGAACCTCAGATATGAAGAAAGTAAAAGATATGAAAGGCAATCCACTGCTCCTGTTTGTAAACTCCTGGAGTGTGGGAATGACACTTGATCGAAACGAGAATCTGCAACTGGAAGAATTCAGTAAAAACTAAGGCAATCCCCCTTTCATTTTATGTAAATTTTTGATATAATAGATATAAATAATGGTTCCTGACTGAAAAATCAGAAAACAGCCGGGGAAACTCTTGATTATAAGGAGGGTTTGAAATGACAGATAATAAAAAAGATATGCGCGATACGTATACCATATATGACGATCAGACTATTGGAAAAGTACAGATTGCAGACGAGGTTGTGGCAATTATCGCAGGCCTGGCAGCTACCGAAGTAGAAGGTGTAGCTTCTATGGCAGGAAATATTACCAACGAACTGGTTGGAAAACTGGGTATGAAAAACCTGTCCAAAGGTGTGAAAGTAGATGTTCTGGAGAACGTGGTATGCGTGAATCTGAACCTGAATCTGGAATATGGATACAGTATTCCGGAAACCTGTAAAAAAGTACAGGAAAAGGTAAAAACAGCCATTGAAAATATGACTGGTCTGGAAGTTTCCGATGTAAACATCAGCATTGCCGGTGTGGCACTGGAAGAGGAAAAATAAAATAGAACGCAGGACGGAAGGAAAGGGGGTCTGGATGAAGGCTCCCTTTTTTACTACTGGCGAATACGAGGAGAAAACCATGGGAAGAAGAGAATTAAGAGAAAGCATTTTTCAGCTGCTGTTTATGACAGAATTTAACGACAATCAGGAGATGGCAGAACAGAAACAACTGTATCTGGAAACAATCGAAGATATTCAGGAAAAAGATCGGAGTTATATTCAGGAAAAATATGAAAAGATCCGTGAAAAACTGCCGGAGATTGATGCAGCACTGAACGAGGCAAGTAAAGGATGGAAAACCAGCCGCATGGGTAAAGTAGAACTTTCTATCCTGCGTCTGGCAGTCTATGAACTGCGTTATGATGACGATGTACCCGGAAAAGTGGCAATCAACGAAGCGGTAGAACTGGCGAAAAAGTTCGGCGGCAGCGAAGCTCCGGCATTTATCAACGGTGTACTCGGAAAACTGGCAAAAGAAGCGGATGAGTAACGTATATTCGGTAGAGCAGGTCAACAGATATATTAAAAATATGTTCACCCAGGACTTTATGCTGAGCCGGATCTCGGTAGGCGGTGAGGTGAGCAACTGCAAATATCACAGTTCCGGACATATCTATTTTTCCCTGAAGGATGGCAGTGGTTCTCTGGCCTGTGTGATGTTTGCGGGACAGAGAAAAGGACTGGCATTTGCCATGAAAAATGGCGACCGGGTGGTTGTAACAGGCAGCGTGGATGTATACGAGCGGGATGGCAAATACCAGATGTATGCGAGGAAGATCACACTGGAGGGTGCCGGGATTCTTTATGAACGGTTTCTTGCATTAAAAGAAGAACTGGAAGATATGGGAATGTTCGCACCGGAGTACAAACAGCCGATCCCTTCATTTATCAAAACGCTGGGTGTAGTGACGGCACCAACCGGTGCGGTTATTCAGGATATCCGAAATGTAACAGCCCGGAGGAATCCATATGTGCAGATTATTCTCTATCCTGCCAGGGTGCAGGGAGAGGATGCGGCAGAAAGCGTCGTGGAAGGAATCGAAGCGCTGGATCAACTTGGTGTGGATGTGATCATTGTCGGCCGTGGAGGAGGATCCATGGAGGATCTTTGGGCATTTAACGAAGAAATCGTGGCAAGGGCGATTTTTAACTGTTCCACACCGATCATTTCTGCGGTAGGTCATGAGACGGATGTGACGATCGCTGATTATGTAGCGGATCTTCGAGCACCGACACCGTCGGCGGCAGCGGAACTTGCTGTCTTTGATTATCGCGGCTGGCAGGAAGTGCTCGCAGGTTATGTGCGGAGACTGGAGCTGTCTATGGACAGCAAACTGGAGATGACCAGACAGAGACTGACTGAGAAGGCAGCACGTCTGGCGTATCTTAGTCCTGAAAACCAGATCCGGGAGAAACGGATGTATCTGCTGCGGGCGGAAGAGAAACTTACCGAGCGGATGGAAAAGAAGCTGCAGATGGAGAAAACAAGACTGTATCTGTATGCGGAACGGTTGCGCGGCGTATCTCCACTCGAAAAACTGCAGCAGGGACTCGGCTATATGGAACATGAGGACGGAACCCGGATCTCTTCGGTAAATCAGGTTACGGTGGGAGAACGGATGAAAACTTATGTGAAAGATGGTGTGATCTGGTCGAATGTAGAAAAAACAGAGCATTCGGAGGAGTGGAATGCCAGTAGAGACAAAGAACCGGATAACTGTGAATAGCTGTCACTGACAGGTATTAGAAATAGAAAAGAGACAGAGTATATGCCAAGAAAAACAGTAAGCATGGAAGAGGCGTTTCAGGAACTTGATGCGATCCTGGAAAAGCTGGAAGGAAAAGATATTTCGCTGGAAGATTCTTTTGCCTTATATCAGAAAGGTATGGAACTGGTGAAAACGTGTAACAGTAAGATTGACACGGTAGAGAAAAAAATGATAACCATTACAAAATGATGAAAAATCCCGTAAGGTTGGTGAACAGAGTGAATTTTGAAAAAGAATTGCAGGAAAAGAAACTGGAATGCGAAGACATGATTCGAAAGTATCTTCCGAAAGAAGAAGGCTTTGCCGCACAGCTGGCAGAAGCTATGAATTACAGCATGGAAGCCGGTGGAAAACGGCTGCGTCCGATCCTGATGGGAGAGACATATCGGATGTTTGGAGGAACATCGGCTATCATTGAGCCATTTCAGGCGGCGATGGAGATGATCCACACATCTTCTCTGATTCACGATGATCTCCCGGCAATTGATAACGATTTGTACCGACGGGGGAAAAAGACTACCCATGCGGTATATGGGGAAGCACTGGGAATCTTAAGCGGAGATGCATTATTGAATTATGCATATGAGACAGCCAGTACGGCATTTTCCATGGAACCGGCGAATCCGGCGATTGGAAAAGCCATGGCATTACTTACGAGAAAGACCGGCATGTATGGAATGCTCGGGGGTCAGAGCGTGGATGTGACCAACGAAGGAAAACCCATGGGGCGTCAGATGCTGGATTATATATATGAAAACAAAACCTCGGCTCTGATTGAGGCTTCCCTGATGGTGGGAGCGATTCTGGCAGGAGCAACAGAGGAAGAGAACGCGCAGATGGAACAGATCGGCAGTAAGGTAGGGCTGGCGTTCCAGATCAGGGACGATATCCTGGATGTGACAAGCACGGAAGAAGAACTGGGAAAACCGATTCACAGCGATGAAAAGAATCAGAAACAGACCTATGTGACACTTCGCGGACTTGAGGGTGCGGCGAAGGACGTGGAGAGAATTTCAGAGGAAGCACTGGAACTTCTGGATACATTTCCTCAGAAAAATGAATTTCTCCGGGAATTGATAGGATATCTGGTGAACAGGAGAAATTAAAAAGGATGAATGCGTATGATACTGGAAAAGATCAAAGAGGCGAATGATGTAAAACAATTATCTCTTTTGGAATGTGAGCAGCTGGCACAGGAAATCCGTGATTTTTTGATCCGGTCGCTCAGTGAGACCGGCGGACACCTTGCATCGAATCTGGGTGTGGTGGAGCTGACCATTGCTTTGCACCGATTTTTACATTTTCCGGAAGATAAGCTGGTCTGGGATGTAGGTCATCAGGCTTATACACATAAGATTCTGACAGGAAGAAAAGAACAGTTTGCCACCCTTCGAAAGACGGGTGGCTTAAGTGGATTTCCGAAGAGAAAAGAAAGCGACTGTGATGCGTTTGATACCGGGCACAGTTCTACTTCGATATCTGCAGGACTGGGGCTGGTGCAGGCGAGAGACCTGAAAGGGGAGAACTATCAGGTTGTTTCTGTGATCGGTGATGGAGCGCTGACCGGCGGCATGGCGTATGAAGCGTTGAATAATGCGGCGGAATTAAAGAAGAATTTTATTATTATTCTGAATGATAATGAGATGTCCATTACCCGGAATGTGGGTGGAATGTCTTCCTATCTGGATCATATCCGGATGGCGGCACCTTATACTGAGTTGAAAATGGGCGTAACCAACGCTCTGAAAAAGATTCCCAAAGTGGGAGATGGCATGGTAGATGCACTTCATAAGACAAAAAGTAGCATCAAACAGCTGGTGATTCCTGGAATGCTTTTTGAAAATATGGGACTGACCTATCTTGGTCCGGTGGATGGACACGATATGCGGCAACTGGGAAAAGTGTTGCAGGAAGCAAAACGGAAGCAGGGTCCGGTACTGATCCATGTGCTGACAGAAAAAGGCCGTGGATATGAACCGGCGATGCGCCATCCGGCCAGATTTCACGGGGCAGCACCTTATGAGATAGAAACCGGACTTCCAAAATCGAATGGAAATCCATCCTATACAGATATTTTTTCGACTGTTATGAGAAAATTTGGTGATCGGGAACCGGATGTGGTAGCCGTATCCGCAGCTATGGTACCGGGAACCGGTTTGAAACGGTTTGGTAATATGTTCCCGGAACGATTATTCGATGTGGGAATAGCAGAAGAGCATGCGGTGACTTTTGCGGCAGGACTGGCACTTGGCGGTCTTCGTCCGGTGGTGGCTATTTATTCTTCTTTCCTGCAGCGTGCGGTTGATCAGATCCTTCATGATGTATGTATGCAGAATCTGCCGGTTGTATTTGCCGTGGATCGTGCCGGTCTGGTGGGAAGCGATGGAGAGACCCATCACGGCTGCTTTGATCTGAGTTATCTGTCCATGATGCCGAATATGACGGTCATGGCACCGAAAAACAAATGGGAACTGTCTGATATGCTGAAATTTGCCATCCGTCAGAAGAGTCCGGTTGCCATCCGTTATCCGAGAGGAGAAGCCTATACAGGTCTGGAAGATTACCGTGCCCCGATCGAGATGGGAAAAGCGGAAATTCTGGAAAAAGGAAAAGAAATTGCTATTCTGGCAGTGGGAAATATGGTACGGACAGCCGTACAGGTAACAGAAAATCTTCGAAACTGCGGATATGAACCTACTCTGGTAAACATGCGGTTTGTGAAACCGCTGGATATGGATCTGCTGGAGATACTGAGAGAGGATCACAGCCTGATCGTGACGATGGAGGAAAATGTAAAGTCCGGTGGTTTCGGGGAACAGGTAATGACATATTATGGAAGCAGACTGCACAGCCCGGCAGTTCGGATCGTAGCGATCGAAGACAAATTTGTTCCGCATGGAAGTGTGGAAGATCTGATGCATCAGCAGCAGATGGACAGTGCATCTGTGACAGAGAGAATTCTTCGATGGAAAGAAGAACAACAGAAAAGTACTGAGCAATTACCGGAATAGTTACAATGCAGAAATGAGACAGGAGATACAAGAATGAAAGAACGATTGGATGTACTGGTAGTCAGCCGTGGACTGGCACCGTCAAGAGAAAAAGCGAAAGCGATTATTATGGCGGGAAATGTGCTGGTTGACGGACAGAGAGAAGATAAGGCGGGCTCCATGTTTAAAGACACTGTGGAAATCACCGTAAAAGGCCATACGTTACCTTATGTCAGCAGAGGCGGACTGAAACTGGAGAAAGCGATGACACATTTTGGTGTTACCCTGAAAGACAAGGTATGTATGGATGTAGGTGCTTCTACCGGAGGATTTACAGATTGTATGCTGCAAAATGGTGCGGTAAAGGTATATTCTATTGATGTGGGACACGGACAGCTGGACTGGAAACTGCGTAACGATGAACGTGTTGTCTGCATGGAACGGACAAATATCCGCTATGTCGTGCCGGAAGACATTCAGGAATTATCCCAGTTTACCTCGATTGATGTATCCTTTATCTCTCTGACCAAAGTGCTTCTTCCGGTAAGAAATCTTCTGACCGAAGACGGAGAAGTCGTATGTCTGATCAAACCGCAGTTCGAAGCAGGAAGAGAAAAAGTAGGGAAAAAGGGTGTGGTGAGAGATCCGGCAGTTCACCGGGAAGTGATTGAGATGGTAACCGCCTATGCGCAGAGCATCTCTTTTGCACCGTGTCATCTGGAATTTTCTCCGATCAAGGGACCGGAGGGAAATATCGAGTATCTGCTGCATCTGAAGAAACTTCCGGAAGGAGAACACTGCGAAGAAGTACCGTTTAAGATTGATGAAATAGTGGAGGCAGCACATAAAGAACTGTCCTCAACAACTCCGCATCCGGCACAGAAACGGTAGGAGACAGAAGAGGCAGCTGAAAACAGGAAGAGAATATCATGGATAAATTTACGATCATAGCAAACGGAGCGGAAAACAGAAGAGGGAAAAATCAGGCGGTTGCCAGGAAGATTGCGGATTATCTGGAAAAACATCGGAAGGTATGTGTGATTTTACCGGCAGGTGAGAAAAAAGAAGGACAGTCTTACTCCTATACAGACCCGGAGAGGATTCCCGGGGGGACAGAGTGCATCATCGTGCTTGGGGGAGACGGAACGCTTCTTCAGGCGGCTCGGGATGTGGTAGATCTGGAGATCCCGCTGTTTGGTATCAATATGGGTACTCTGGGTTATCTGGCAGAGATCGATCAATATTCCATCTATCCGGCACTGGATCGGCTGATGAGTGACCGTTTTACGATTGAAAAAAGAATGATGCTGTTCGGTACGCTGATTCATGAAGGACAGGCAGCGAACAGTGATATCGCCCTGAATGATATCGTCATCAGCAGAGAAGGCTCGTTGCGTGTGGTACGATTTAATAATTATGTCAATGATACCTATCTGAATACGTACAAGGCAGATGGTATCATTATTTCCACACCCACCGGATCTACCGGCTACAGTCTGTCTGCCGGCGGACCGATCATATCTCCGGCAGCATCCATGATTCTTATGACGCCGCTGGCGCCTCATACCCTGAATACCAGAAGTATAGTATTTGCACCGGAAGATGTGATCGAGGTAGAACTGGGAGAAGGAAAAGAAGGCGGCATCGAAAAGGGAATGGCGTATTTTGACGGGGCAGCTGCGATGCCAATGGTGACAGGCGACCGGATCAGAATTGAGAAGTCGACGAAAGCCACCCGGATCATCAAGATCAATAACATTAGTTTTCTGGAAACTCTTCGGAAGAAGATGCGAAATAATTAGGAGCGAACAATCATGAAGATAGAAAGACATTCCCAGATCATCCGTCTGATCAGTCAGTATGACATCGAGACCCAGGAAGAGCTGGCAGAGAAATTGAATGAAAGTGGATTTCAGGTTACTCAGGCTACAGTATCCAGAGATATCCGGGAGTTGAAACTGACGAAAATATCAAAACCGGGCGGAGGTTCCCGCTATGCGGTGCTGCAGAGCGTGGATCAGGAAATGAGCAGAAAATATACCAATGTGCTGCGTACTTCGTTCCAGTCCATGGATCTGGCACAGAATATTCTGGTGGTAAAGACCGTATCCGGTATGGCGATGGCTGCGGCAGCTGCACTGGATGAGATGCAGATTCCCGAGATCGTGGGCTGTATCGCAGGAGACAATACACTGATGTGCGTGGCACGAAGTGCGGATGAAGGTCTGGTACTGATGGAAAAGATTCGAAAAATGATTGTATAGATATAATTTTCAGTAACAGAATGTAACTATGCAGAGGGAAATAACCGGATGGTTACCGAAAATAGACAAAAGTTAGGGAAAAGGAGCAGAATGCTAACATATTTACATGTAAAAAACCTGGCTCTCATTGATGAAGCAGAAGTAGAATTCGGGCCGGGATTAAATATTCTTACCGGTGAAACAGGAGCCGGCAAATCCATCCTGATGGGTTCCGTAAACCTTGCGCTGGGACAGAAAATGTCCAGAGAGATGCTGCGCGATGAAGAAAAGCCTGCGCTGGTGGAACTGATTTTTCAGGTAGACAATCCAAGATGTGTGGAACGGTTGAAAGAGAAGGAAATCTCTGTGGAAGAAGGGCAGATTATTATATCCAGAAAACTAACCGGGAACCGGAGTATCAGCAGGTTAAACGGTGAAGTATGTACGGCTGCCCAGATCCGGGAGATATCTTCTCTTCTTTTGGATATACACGGACAGCATGAGCATCAGTCTCTGTTATATCAGGATCAGCAGTTAATAATTTTGGACGCCTACGGAAAAGAAGAGATCCGGGAGAAAAAACAGGAAGTCCGGGAGCGTTTTCAGATCTGGAGTCAGAAAAAGAAGGAACTGACTTCCTATCAGCTGGATGAGGAAACCAGAAAACGGGAGATTTCTTTCCTGGAATTTGAGCTTCAGGAGATAGAGGAAGCCGGGCTTCGTCCGGGCGAGGACGAAGAACTGGAAAAACAGTATAAAAAAATGTCATCGGGCAGAAATATTCTGGAAGCCATGGCAGCCGTCAAAGGGTATACGGGAAATGATAACGGTGCACAGGATCTGGTGGGACGGGCGGTACAGGAGACAAACCGGATGCTGGGAGTGGATGAATCTCTGCAACAGATTGCCAGTCTGTTACAGGATGTGGAAAGTCTGCTGTCAGATGTGAACCGGGAAGTCAGTGATTATGTGGAAAGTATGACATTTTCAGAAGAAGAATTCTATGAGACGGAGCAGAGACTGAATCTGCTTAACCGCATGAAGGCCAAATACGGTTCTACGGTAGAAGAGATTCTGGCATGTCAGGAAGAAAAACAAAAAGATCTGGACCGACTGTATCATTTTGAGCAGTATAAAGAAAAACTGGAAAAAGAGATGCAGAAGGCGGAGACAGAACTGGCATCTGTCTGTGAAGAACTGTCCGAACTGCGTAAAGTTTATGGGAAACAGCTGGAAGGCCGGATTATTCAGGGCTTGCAGGATCTGAATTTTCTGGATGTGAAATTTGAGATTGATTTTGAAACGACAGAGCATTACACGGCAAACGGAAATGACAAAATCTGTTTTACTATTTCCACGAATCCCGGAGAACCGCTGCGACCGCTGGCGAAAGTGGTATCCGGCGGTGAACTTTCCCGTATTATGCTGGCGATCAAGACGATTCTTGCGGATAAGGATGAGACGGAGACATTGATCTTCGATGAGATCGATACCGGTATCAGCGGAAGAACGGCGCAGAAAGTGTCGGAGAAGATGGCAGTGATCGGAAGAAATCATCAGGTGATCTGTATTACCCATCTTCCGCAGATCGCAGCGATGGCAGATGAGCATTTTGAGATTGCGAAAAAGACAGACCATCAGATAACAAGAACACAGATCCGTCTGTTGAATGAGGAAGATTCAGCGCTAGAGATCGCAAGGATTCTTGGTGGTGCGCAGATTACGGAACACACGATGGAAAGTGCAAAAGAGATGAAAGAACTGGCACGAAAGAAAAAGGAAGAGATATAAGAAAAAGAAGGTAACTATTCAGTAGCCACTGTCCCGCGAGGTGTTTTGACATGAATATGTCAAAATCCCGAGACATACAAGCCAAAATGCCATCACCGAAGGTGATTTACGCGAGCAACGAGTCAAAGTCCGTGCTTGCACGGAACCTTGAGGAGTGCCGCGATAACGATAAAAACTCGCAAAGCGTGGTTTTATCGTTTAAATGCATTTTGACTTGTAACTGTGAAGGTACTGAACAGTTACAAAAGAAGAAACAAAAGGCAGGTGGAATACCATGGAGGGATCCTTAAAAGAAACACCATATGAAAAGCGGATCCAGCGACTGATGACAGGTGAAGACGGGGATCAATATGGGTTTTATATTAATATTACCGACAATATTGTCCGGGAAGTGAAAAACCCGGAAAAAGCCTGCTGGGAGGATGAGACAGGACGTCCGGGCGGCGTGACGCACTGGCTGCAACAACAGATTTATCCCTATATTCTGGATAATGAGGAAGAGAAGAAATTTCGCAGAACATTTTTGAAAGAGGAACTATTGCGTATTTTCCAGACTGGACAGAGGCACATACAACTTGGATATCGTTTTCGTAAAGGAAAATACATTACCTGTTATACCGTTAATATAGAGATGTTCGAACATCCGGTGGAACACACCGTTGAATGTTGCGCAATCTGGCGAAATGATACGATTCCTTATATTAATCGTGTGATGACCCATATGTTGCTCAGGGATAAATACCGGATGATCGCTGTACTGGATATTCAGGAAAATACAGTATTTGTCCGAAAACATACGTTTGAGAACACGGAAATCCCATGTGACAGTCCGTTGGAGTATGAAGGATTCATCCGTGAACTCAGTGAAAAATGTATACAGGAAAAGAGCAGAGAATGGTTTCAAACCTCTGCCAGTCTGAATACTATGGAAGAAAATCTGCAGGTGGCAGGGACATATTCTTTTACAGTGTACAATGCTGACCGCGGAGCGGAACGATATACCTACCAGTGGCTGGATAAAGAATATCGGGAAGTGCTGATCGCAGTGGAAGAGCGTACAGTGGAAATGGAAAAAGATCCGCTTACTGATTATCTGAACCGTGACGGATTTGTCAGAAAGACAGAAAATATTTTAAAAAAGAATGCAGACCGGTATCAATTTGCGATTATTTATTTTAATATCCGCAAGTTTTCCGGCCTGAATGATGTCTATGGATACGAAAACGGTGATAGAATCATCCGCTCTTACATGGACCGGATCCAGAACAGTACGCTCCGTCCACTGGTACTGGGGCGTGTGGCTGCAGATCGTTTTCAGGCGCTTGTCGATGCAAAAAATCTGGAACCTGCGGCATTGGGAAAACTTCTGCAGTATCAGGTGAAAATCGGGGAAGAACAGGTGGAAATATACGGACGCTGTGGTATTTACTATATTCCCAAGCAATGCAAGCTGGATGTTTCTCAGATGTGCGATCTGGCCAAAATGGCCAAAAATAAAATTTCCAATCAATATGTGCAGCCATATGCGATCTATCAGGAAGATATGAGGACAGAATACGAACAGAAGAACCTGGCACTTCTGAATCTGGAAAAGGCATTGGAACAGGAAGAGTTTGTGGTATGTTATCAACCGGTAGTGGAGGGAAAAACAGGACAGATCGCATCGGCAGAAGCACTAGTTCGTTGGAACAGTTCAGGCGAAGAGCCGATGATCCCGTCCGTTTTTGTGCCGGAACTGGAAGACAGTGGTTATATTACAAAACTGGATACCTATATAGATCAGACGGTCCGCAGGTTTCAGGAAGAACGCTATCACAAAGGGAAACGAATGATTCCGGTAGCGGTCAATCTTTCCCGTATGGATCTGATGAACAGCCGGTTGATGGAGCGAATCTGTACAGAGCTTCAGGAAACAAAAGTACCAAAACAATATTTCCGTTATGAAATTATAGAATCCGCATACACAATTATCAGCAAAGAGGGAGAAGAATTTCTGAAACGTCTGAGAAAAGAGGGCGTTCAGATTTTTCTGGATGATTTTGGAACCGGAATTTCTACATTTGAGACTGTACGGGATTACACCTTCGATGCATTGAAAATGGATATGGGGTTTGTTAAAAAAATCGGAAAGGATCCAAAGAGAGATGCAATTGTAATATCAATTATCGATATGGCACATCGAATGGGAATGAAGGTTGTAGCAGAGGGAATTGAAAATAAACAGCAAAGTGAGTTCTTATGTAACCACGGCTGTGATTATCTGCAGGGATACTATTATTATAAACCAATGTCTGCGGAAGAATTCTCAAAGCTGCTGGATAAATAATGAAAAACAACAAAAAACTGCAAGTGTGAAATAAATGGTTTGTCACATACTAACGGAGAAGACAAAACGAAAGGATGTGGCGGAAACTTGCAGGAAAAACAGAAAAAATATCGAAAATTTTTGTGGTACGCTCTGGTGGGGACGCTGCTGAGCCTGTTTATATTAATATATGGAAATATGAAGGATCACATACCGGATGAAATATTTGTCTACGCAGACGAAGAGACGGACTGGGAAACATTTTTTCAGGAACCATTGATTTCTTACGATGAAACGGTGGAAGTTTCACAAAATGGAAGTTATCAGATTCGCTGCAAATGGCTGGGAGTGCTGCCGCTGAAAACCATTAAGGTTCATACGGTGGAAAAGCAGGAAGTGCTGGTCAGTGGGTCGCCTGTGGGGATCTATATGGAGACGAAAGGTGTTCTTGTGATTGACAGTGGTGAGATCACGGATCGGGAAGGAATCCGCAGGACACCGGCAGAACATATTATCCAGTCGGGAGATTATATCTGTGAGATCGATGGGAAAGTACTTACAGGGAAAAGGCAGCTGATGCAGCTGGTAAGAGAGAATCAGGGAGAACCGATGGAACTGCAGGTGATCCGCCACCGGGAGACGATAAAGCTGGAGATGACACCGGTGGAGACTGAAGACGGTTCTTATAAACTCGGTATCTGGGTGAGGGATAATATTCAGGGGATCGGAACACTTACGTATGTGGAGCCGAACGGAACATTTGGAGCACTTGGTCATGGAATCAGTGACGCAGACACGGGAGAAAGACTGGAAATTTCTGACGGTGATCTTTACCGTGCAGATATTCTTTCTATCCGTAAAGGTACAGCCGGTACACCGGGGGAACTTCGGGGCGTGATCAATTACAGAGAAGAAAACCGGATCGGAACGATATGTGGGAATTCTCAGTATGGTATCCGTGGGCAGATGGAACCCGGAAAATATACAGAATCCATGAAAAAGATACCGACAGGACTCAAACAGGAGATTCAGACAGGAAAAGCGGAGATCCGCTGTGATATCGGTGATGGAATCCGGGAATATCAGTGTGAGATTCTTGAGATCGACAGCAATGCAAGAGATACCAATAAATGTTTTGTCCTGCGAATCACGGATGATGATCTTCTCTCCCGAACCGGTGGAATTGTCCAGGGAATGAGCGGTTCCCCTGTGTTGCAGAACGGGAAACTGATCGGAGCGATAACCCATGTGTTTGTCAATGATCCGACAAAAGGATATGGAATTTTTATTGAGAATATGATGGAATAGCAGAAAACACAGAGAATACAGAAATTAAGAATACAGAAATAAATTAGTTCATGATATAATGAGCGCAAGAGAGTCAGAGGGGGCTTGCTCACTCTTGACGAACGGCGAAATTATGGAGTGATGAAATCACGAAATAATGAGCGTTAGCGAGCGGGAACAAACGAAGTTTGTTCATCGGAAGCGTTTTAAAAGTAAAAGAAATCAGGCAGGGGAAACAGGGAAATGGGACAGAAATTATATTTGGAATGTTATTCGGGAATCAGCGGAGATATGACAGTTGCGGCACTGTCCGGTCTTATGAAAGACCGGACACCGCTGTTTTGTGTGTTGGATCATATGCCGGTGGAAGGATTTTCTTATGAATTAAAGCAGCTGAAAAAGTCCGGGATCGATGCCTGGGATTTCCTGGTAAAACTGGATGCGGAGCATGAAAATCACGATCATGATATGGAGTATCTTCACGGACACGGCCATACGCATGACCATGACCATCATCACGGCCATGAGCATCACCAGGATCACGCAGAAACAGCCGGGCATCATCATGATCCGGTGCAGGCGGAAGCGATGCATGCGCAGGAAGAAACTGGACATGAGGAGCATCACCATCATCATCACGAACATCGCGGACTGGGAGATATTTTCCCGATCATTGACCGGTGTGACATGACGGATACGGCGAAAGAACTGGCAAAAGATATTTTCCGGATTCTGGCGAAAGCGGAGGCGAAGGCACACAATGTACCGGAAGATCAGGTGCATTTTCATGAGGTGGGAGCCGTGGATTCTATCGTGGATATTGTTGCAGCTGCGGTCTGTATGGACAGTTTGCAGGTGGATGGTGTAATTGTTCCGTTTCTTTGTGAGGGAAGGGGATCCGTGCGCTGTCAGCATGGCATCCTTCCGGTTCCGGTTCCGGCAGTTATCAATATTATCCAGGACAGCGGTCTAAAACTCAGGATGACACAGGTGGAAGGAGAACTGGTAACTCCGACCGGAGCAGCTTTTGCGGCAGCAGTCCGCACAGAAGAAACACTTCCGGAGACATTCCGCATCCTCAATGTGGGAATCGGCGCCGGAAAACGCAAATACGAGTGCCCGGGTGTCCTTCGCGCGATGCTGATCGAGACGGAAGAGAAACAGGAAGATAAGATCTGTAAACTGGAAGCCAACATCGACGACAGTACCGGTGAACAGCTTGGCTATGTTCTCGGTGCACTGATGGAAGCCGGTGCAAGAGATGTGCATTACACCCCTGTATACATGAAGAAAAACCGCCCTGGGTGGCAGCTGAATGTGATCTGCATGGAAGAAGACAGAGAAAAACTGGAAAATATCATCTTCCGGGAAACAACGACCATTGGGATCCGCAGACAGAAGATGGACCGGACAGTGCTTCGGAGAAGTAAAAAGACGGTACAGACACCTTACGGGGAGGCGGAAGTGAAGATCTGTGAGAAAGATGGTATGAAAAAAGTTTATCCTGAGTATGAATCGGTGGTTCGACTTTGCAAGGAGAGTGGGACGGCGTTTCAGGATGTGTTTGAAAGTGTGAAGCAGGCGATAGAAAAATAAAAAACAGAGACATTTTGGATAGATGAGTTTCTGAAGATTTCACTATAGAGTGCCGAAACCCAGCAAGAGGAAGGCGGAGCCAGGGTGGCACGACACTTTGTGGGCGGTTAGGGCTAGCTTAAAGTTGCCCTGCCCACGTCGTGCCACCCTGGCTCCGCCTTTCTCTTGCGTCCGTATAGGAACAAACAAAAAAGAAAGAAGCCAACCTTAAAAAATAAAAGGTCGACTTCTAAATTTCGATTTCTCAACACTTACGACAGCACACCCACATGCTTCTTAATAGCCTCAAAACTCTCCTTACTGATCACGTGCTCCATCTTGCAGGCATCTTCTGTTGCGATTTCTTCCGGTACCCCCAGATGCATCAGCCAGGAAGAGAGCAGCTCGTGCCGCTCATAAATCATGTCTGCAATCTCTTTCCCGGATTCGGTAAGATATATGAATCCGGCATCAGTGACTGTGATATGCTGATGTTCTCTCAGGTGCTTCATTGCCACACTTACACTGGATTTTTTATAACCTAATTCAGTGGCGATATCTACGGAACGAACAACAGGAAGTTTTTTACTCAGTATCAGAATCGTCTCCAGATAATTTTCTGCTGATTCATTTTTTGCCATATTACAAACCCCCTTCATGAACAATTCCACTAAAAATGACTAAAAGAAAAGCAGCTGTCCAGAAGATCGTATCTGTGATACAAAACACTGAACAGTTACCATCAAGTATAGATAAGTATAGCATAACTATTACAAAAATTCAACTGACAAACATGTTTTTTCCATGGGCAAACGTGTGAATAATGTTACTGTGAAAATACTTATTGAAAAAAATTTCCAACAAGTACTTGACATCTAATGAATATTAGCATATACTAACTCCAGTAAGGAACAACATTGATATGTTCGCAATAAAGAAAAGAGGTTGATATGATGCCGTTATCTATGGTAAAACCAGGAGAAACTAACACAATCAAAAAGGTTGGCGGAAAAGAAGAGACAAGAAAATTCCTTGAGAATCTTGGATTTGTAACTGGAGGAGAGGTTACAGTCGTATATGAAATCGAGGGAAACCTGATCGTGAATGTGAAAGATTCACGTGTGGCCATCGGAAAAGATATGGCAAACCGTATCATGGTATAAGCAGGCGGATTATCAAGGAAAGAGGGAGAATGTTATGAAAACTCTGAAAGAGATTGCTGTTGGACAGACAGTCACAGTAAAGAGATTGCATGGTGAAGGCCCTGTAAAAAGAAGAATCATGGACATGGGTATCACCAAAGGTGTAAGTGTATTCGTTCGCAAAGTGGCACCGCTTGGTGATCCGGTGGAAGTGACGGTAAGAGGGTATGAATTATCCCTTCGTAAAGCGGATGCCGAAATGATCGAGGTAGAATAATTTTTTTGCCTGTGCGTTAGCGAAAACTAACAAAAGATAGCACAGACCAAAAATTAGTAGGAATGTAAAACAACATTTCAACAAATAAGAAAAAGGAGCAGAAAAATGTCAGTGAAAATTGCATTAGCAGGTAATCCTAACTGCGGTAAGACAACATTGTTTAATGCGCTGACCGGTTCCAATCAGTTTGTAGGTAACTGGCCGGGCGTAACGGTGGAGAAAAAAGAAGGTAAATTAAAAGGTCATAAAGATGTGACCATCATGGATTTACCGGGTATTTATTCCCTGTCTCCATACACTCTGGAAGAAGTCGTAGCCAGAAACTATCTGATCAATGAAAGACCGGATGCGATCATCAATATTGTAGATGGTACGAATATCGAGCGTAACCTGTATCTGTCCACACAGATCATGGAACTGGGCATCCCGGTTGTCATGGCTGTCAACATGATGGATCTGGTAGAAAAAGCGGGTGACAAGATACATACTGACAAACTGAGCAAACTGTTAGGATGCGAGGTTGTGGAAATATCCGCACTGAAAGGTACAGGAATCCAGAAAGCAGCTGAGAAAGCAATAAGTCTTGCAGAGAGAAAGAACGAAGTTACACCGGTACATGAGTTCGACAGTAAAGTGGAAGATGCGATCACAGCTGTAGGAACCATGCTTGGCATGGATATCCCGGAAGCCCAGAAGAGATTCTTTGCGATCAAACTTCTGGAGAAGGATGACAAGATCAAAGAACAGATGAAACTGGTTCCTGATGTATCCAATGAGATCAAAGCTCTGGAAGATGTATTCGATGATGATACCGAGAGTATTATCACCAATGAAAGATATGTATACATTTCTTCCATTATTGGAAAATGCGTAACCAAAGGTCGGAAGGGTGGAATGACCGTATCCGATAAGATTGACCGCTGGGTGACCAACCGTTGGCTGGCACTGCCAATCTTTGCAGCTGTTATGTTTATTGTTTATTATGTATCGATTACGACAGTCGGTGCATTCCTGACAGACTGGACCAACGATGTGCTGTTTGGTGAGATCATTCCTCCGGCTGTCGAAAAACTGCTGGTAGCTGTGAACTGTGCTGACTGGCTGCAGGGACTGATCCTTGACGGTATCGTAGCCGGTGTCGGTGCAGTACTTGGTTTCGTACCACAGATGCTGGTACTGTTTATCTTCCTGGCTTTTCTGGAAGGTTGTGGATACATGGCCCGTGTAGCATTCATCATGGACCGTATCTTCCGCAAATTCGGCCTTTCCGGAAAATCATTCATCCCGATGCTGATCGGTTCCGGTTGTGGTGTGCCTGGTATCATGGCATCCCGTACGATCGAGAGCGACAGAGACCGTAAGATGACAATCATGACAACAACCTTTGTTCCCTGTGGAGCAAAACTGCCGATCATTGCCCTGATCGCAGGTGCATTCTTTAATAACGCAGGATGGGTAGCATGGGGTGCTTACTTCGTAGGTGTTGCAGCGATCATCTGCTCCGGTATTATCTTAAAGAAAACAAAAATGTTCTCCGGAGAACCTGCTCCGTTCGTTATGGAGCTGCCGGCCTACCATATGCCAACCGTAGGCAATGTACTGAGAAGTATGTGGGAACGTGGCTGGTCATTTATTAAAAAAGCTGGTACAATTATTCTGTTATCTACCATCGTTCTGTGGTTCCTGATGAGCTTCGGCTGGGTAGACGGAAAATTCGGTATGCTGGAAGCAGAACAGTTAAATGACAGTATTCTGGCATCCATCGGTAACGTGATCGCTCCGATCTTTGCTCCTCTTGGCTGGACAAAAGCCGGTGAAGGATGGAAGATGGCAGTTGCAGCAATCACCGGTCTGATCGCAAAAGAAAACGTAGTAGCTACCTTCGGTATGCTGTTCGGTTTTGCAGAAGTTGCAGAAGATGGTTCTGAGATCTGGGGCAACCTGGCACAGGTTATGACTCCGATCGCAGCATACGGATTCCTGGTATTCAACCTGCTGTGCGCACCTTGCTTCGCAGCAATGGGAGCTATCAAACGTGAGATGAATAATGCAAAATGGTTCTGGTTCGCTATCGGATATCAGTGTGGTCTTGCTTATGTCGTATCTCTGTGTATCTATCAGTTTGGAATTCTGTTTACCGGTGGTGGATTCGGACTGTGGACAGTAGTTGCGGTTGTACTGCTGATTGCATTCCTGTATATGCTGTTCAGACCTTATAAAGAAAGTAAATCATTGAAAGTTGCGTAAGAAAAGTCTGATCTGACTTTAAGAAAGGAGACCTTTGCATGGGAACAGTAGTTGTTGGCGCGGTTCTGGTTGGTGTGGTAGCACTCATCGTCCGCAGCATGGTAAAAGATAAAAAGAACGGCAAATCACTGCAGTGTGGTGGTGACTGCTCACATTGCGGAGGACATTGCAGCCATTAAAGGTACTATTTGGAGGTGTTGACATTAATTGCAGAAAGAGCCAAAGAGTATCATAATTTCAAAATTAAGAGAGCGTGGCTGCCGGATCACCCGGCAGCGGCGCATCATCCTTGATATTATTCTGGATGAGGACTGTTCTTGTTGCAAGGAGATTTATTACAAAGCCTGCAAACAAGATTCCAGTATCGGAGCCGCAACCGTGTACCGCATGGTGAATACATTAGAAGAAATCGGAGTGATCAACCGGAAAAACATGTATAAATATACCGGCAGTGATATTGACGAAGAATTAGAATGTGTTCCCTGTTGCAGAATGGAACTGGATGACGGCACGGTGCTTCAGCTTTCTGACAGAAAGTTCCGTCAGGTACTGACCTGTGGACTGGAAAGCTACGGTTATATGACCGGAAAAAGAATTGTAAAATACACGAACAATCCCGGACAGGCCTCCTAGAGCGTGTCTGGGATTGTTTTGTTATATTGCATAGCAGCAATTGATCCGGCAAAACGGACTTAATTGAGAAAAAATATCATTAAAGAAGAAATAACTTGAAGATTATTTCTAAGGCGATATAATAATTGACAAACAAGATTTTCATACATAAAGGAGAGAATATTATGGCAAACATTTTAAATAATTTCGACGCAAAAAAACAGGTATTTTCGCAGGTGGTGTCCTGTTTGGCACTGCTGGAATCAAGATTCTTGCCAGCGATGATGCCAAAAAATTCTATGCAAACTGCACGGCTGCAGTGTTGCGCGCAAAATCCTGTGTAATGAAAGTGGTAACATCTGTTCAGGAAAATGCAGAAGATATTTATGCGGAAGCACAGCAGATCAACGAAGAACGTGCAGCAAAAACAGCTGTTGTAGAAGATGAAGATACAGAGGAGACTGCAGAGACAGCAGAAAATTTTACAGAAGAATAAAATGCTAAACTCACACAAGGACAGTGTTATTCAATGAAATTTATAATCAAACATGAAATCAGGGGACATATGCGTGTTCATCTTCTTCAGAATCGTATGACATTTGAGCAGGCAGATACGTTACTTTATTATCTGAGCAGCCAGAAACTGGTGACAGGGGTGAAAGTCCGTGAGAAAACACAGGATGCCACAATTAATTTTGTGGGAGACCGGGAAGAAGTAATCCGGGCACTGAAAGTTTTCCATTATGAGACAGCCAAAGTACCGGAGACTTATCTGAAAAATTCCGGCCGGGAACTGCAGAATGAGTACTGGGAAAAACTGGTCAATAAAGTGGTTATGCGTATGGGAAGCAAAATGTTTCTTCCGGTATCTGTCCGTTCCGTGATCACCGCAGTCAAATCAGTGAAATATCTGTGGCATGGAGTACGGACGATTGCTAAAGGGAAACTGGAAGTCCCGGTTCTGGATGCAACTGCGATTGGTGTATCCATTTTCCGCGGAGACTTTGAGACCGCAGGATCCACTATGTTTCTTCTGGGAATCGGAGAGATTCTGGAAGAGTGGACCCATAAAAAATCTGTGGATGATCTGGCAAGAAGCATGTCATTGCACGTATCCAGAGCATGGTTGATGAAAGACGGACAGGAGATTCTGGTTCCGTCAGATCAGATCCGGACAGGAGATGAGATCGTTGTTCATATGGGCAATGTGATTCCTTTTGACGGTGTGGTAACAGCCGGAGATGCTATGGTCAACCAGGCATCACTTACCGGAGAATCGGTTCCTGTTCAGAAGAATGCACAGAAATATGCATATGCCGGAACCGTGGTCGAAGAGGGCGAACTGACCATCTGTGTCAAGGAAGTCAACGGTGGAAGTAAGTTTGAGAAGATCGTTACCATGATCGAAGAGTCCGAAAAACTCAAGTCCAACGTGGAAGGAAAAGCTGAACATCTGGCAGACCGTCTGGTTCCGTATACACTGGCGGGTACCGGCCTGACCTATCTGCTCACACGAAATATGACAAAGACACTGGCGGTACTGATGGTAGATTTTTCCTGTGCGCTGAAACTGGCGATGCCAATCAGCGTACTTTCGGCGATCCGGGAAGCAAGTCTGTATGATATCACGGTAAAAGGTGGTAAATTCCTGGAAGCGATCGCACAGGCCGATACCATCGTATTTGACAAGACCGGTACACTGACGAAAGCAGAACCAACAGTTGCTAAAATAGAGACCTTCTGTGAGCGCTCCGAAGAAGAACTGCTTCGTATCGCAGCCTGCCTGGAAGAACATTTTCCACATTCTATGGCGAAGGCTGTGGTTGATGCCGCCAAAAAGCGGAATATTTCCCACGAAGAGATGCATTCTAAAGTAGAATACATTGTTGCACATGGGATATCTACAATGATAGATGAACATAAAGTAATCATCGGAAGTGTTCATTTTGTCTTCGAAGATGAACATTGTGTGATTCCGGACGGCATGGAAGAAAAATTCGCAGTACTTCCGGAAGAGTATTCCCATCTGTATCTGGCTATTGACGGAAAACTGGCTGCGGTGATCTGTATCCATGATCCGATCCGTCAGGAAGCGTTCCCGGTGATCAATTCTCTGAAACGGGCGGGAATCAGCAAAGTAGTTATGATGACCGGAGACAGCGAACGTACCGCAAGAGCTGTAGCAGCACAGATTGGTGTAGATGAATATTATTCGGAAGTATTGCCGGAAGATAAAGCGGGATTTGTGGAACGTGAAAAAGCAGCAGGACGAAAAGTGATCATGATCGGTGACGGTATCAATGATTCACTGGCTCTGTCAGCTGCAGATGTGGGAATCGCTATCAGTGACGGTGCGGAGATTGCCCGTGAAATAGCAGATGTAACAATCGGTGCGGATAATCTTTACGAAATTGTTACATTAAAAGCAATCAGTAACGGGCTGATGAAACGGATCCACAAGAACTATCGTTCGATTATTTTGATTAATGCCGGACTGATCGCTCTTGGTGTGACCGGTATCATACAGCCAACCACTTCCGCATTGCTGCATAATACTTCTACGCTGGTTATAGGACTGAAGAGCATGCAGAACCTGATCGATTAAGCAAAAAAGCCTGTGAATAAGGGATAATCAGTGGTAAGTATTCAGTAGCCATTATCCCGCGAGGTGTTTTGGCATAAATATGCCAAAATCCCG
>OLNH01000069.1_pt1 | contig 98914 bp, 72 predicted proteins | sample 1643101 | NCBI WGS metagenome assembly OLNH01 (sample SAMEA3136758, study PRJEB25190) | human gut metagenome | biome: human gut; feature: human-associated habitat; material: faeces | place: Austria | collected 2013 | reverse complement strand
AAAGCGCAGGTCGCGCGTCGTGCAGGTGTTCCCCTCCACGGGCTCGCTGGTGCGGATCGCGGGCGCGGTCATGTGCGAGCAGGACGAGATGTGGCAGGAGTCGAGGTACTTCTCGGAGGCAAAGATGGGCGAGCTCTACGACGAGGGCCGCACGCGCGGGATCGACGGGACGGTCGACTGGGCGCGGCTGGAGGCGGAGGCCAGGAAGATGATCGAATCGGGTCTCGAGCTTGCGGACAGGACCGAGGCGGCATAGGATATCAACCGTGTTCCAGGTTCCAGGACGCCGGGCCGACTCGCTTCGGATAGGGCGCTACACCAACTTTCTCGACACTACCCCTTAGACAGCAACATTAACAATCTTCCCACGCTGACTGAATAATTCGTTTCTAACATAGCATTTTCTAATGCCGATGCGATGAAAAATCGCTGCTAGAACTTATCGTATTTCGCTTGAGAAAACTGTAGCCGAAAAGAACGCGCTGCACGCCTATACAGCCCTCGTTAAACGTTAAATTTGCCCACCTTATTTGCGACAAGGCGTTTTAGTGCGCGCCTGCGCCCAAAACGGAACTTATCGTAGTCAAACATCAACTTCCACCGAGCGGACGGCGAAATACTGCCCTGCTTGAAAGATAAGACCAAGGCGGAAACAGCCGGTGAACAACAGTCATCGAGATTCGTCTCGGACAAGATACTGCGCCCAAGAACATCTCGAACCTCCGACAATACCGATTCGCAATCGACACCCAACAGCCTCAACGCATCGTAAAGCACCAAATCGCAGAGAAGGTACGCAAGAGCGCCGGGATAGCGGACGTCAAGACCATCGCGATGCCAGTCATCAAGCACCGCGGCAAATATTTTTACGTGCTCCAGCAAGCGTGTCTCGTCGTCATAGCGCATCGTGTCCATAAGAGACCCTTTGCGCGCCACACGGTAGTCATACAGCTTGTCCGAAATGAGCACCGTCTTATGCGAGCGACCATAGACGGCAAATTCAAAGACCTGATCCTCGCCATAAGCAACGGACTCATCGAACAAGATATCATTATTCACCAGAAAATAGCGCTTGCAAGCGGTGCGCCATGCAAAGGGGCGAGACGCTTCCTTAAACAGCAGGTCGGAGCTATAGCCCTCAAACGAAACGTCGCGTGGGCTCAGCACATAGTTAAGCCACGGATACCCTGCCTCCAGCGGATACGGGTTCGCGCCAAAGGTCAAAACGTCGCAATCCTCACGCTCAAAGGCATCGACGATTACACGGCACGCATCGGACGTAAAGCGGTCGTCGGAATCCAAGAACGCGACGATAGGCGCCGTGGACGCAGCAATACCCGCATTGCGCGCGCTCGACAGACCACCGTTGGGCTTATCGACAAGTTTAAAGCGCGTATCCTTTTCGCAATAGGCAGCGGCGATGTCGCGCGACCCATCCGGCGAGCCATCGTTAACCAGCACGCCTTCCCAATCGGGCATATCCTGAGCAAGCAGGGAGTCCAGGCACCATGCCAGACAATCCTCCACCTTGTAGACGGGAACGACGACGGAAATCTTAGGGGTAGCCATAATCACGCGCTCCTACTGTGCCGCCGGCACGTCATCGGGATGCGGATTGTCTCCATAGGTACGCTGATACGTCAGCACGCGCCAGACCAGCGGCAGGCCGCCGATCTTAAAGTAGTGCTTAAACGTATTGAGCTTGCCCGGCTTCTTAAAATCAAAGCGCGAATCGATATAGGCACGGGGCGACCTGACCATCAAACGCAGATCGGTCTCGCCGCGCGGATCGAACAGCGACAGGTCAAAGCGACCGGCATCCCAGTCGGCCTTGAGCTCGGGCGATGCCTTCTCCCAAAACTGCTCGCGCAACTCATCGACCAGACGCTCATCATTCCAACGGTACGTATCGACCTTCATGCGCATTAAAATGCCCTGGAGCCGAACCTTAAGCTCGGGACGCTCGTCCAAAAAACGTTGCATCTCGGCATATTCGTCGCACACGCAAAATACCTTGTTAGGCGAGTTAACAGAACTCTTCTCGTTATCCTGGCGATAGCACAAAATGGGGTCCGCAATAAACGCGGCACGCTCGGCGCATGCCCAGACCTTAAAGTTAAAACCCGCATCCTGATACGAGGCGCCCGGCGTGGGAAGAAACCGAATCTGATTGTCGTTAAGGAACTCGCGCCGATAGATGGCAGACCAAATGGAAGGCTTGCGGTAGAAGATACCCGGGCGATCGACGGGGCGATACGCCGCGCCCGTCATATGCTCGTCGATAATCCCAAAAAGCTCTCGGCGCTCGCTGGGCGTGGACCAATACAGATAGAAATCGCCTTTAACCACATCGGCGTGCTCGGCATCCGCCTTGGCAACCAGCTTTTGGAGCGAGTCCTCAAACATAAAGTCATCGGACTCAAGGATGCCCACGTACTCACCGCGCGCCATCTCCAGGCCGCGATTCATCGAGTCGCCGTAGCCGCTGTTGGCCTTGTCGATCATCTTTACACGGGGGTCGCGCTCCATGTACTCGCGAATAATATTCGGCGAGCTATCGGTAGAGCCATCGTTGATGCAAATGATCTCAATATCCTCGAGCGTCTGTGCAATGGCAGAATCGAGGCACTCGCGCAGGTAGCGCTCAACATTGCAGATGGGAACAAGCAGCGAAACTTTAGGGGTATCAGAGTTCTGCAAGAGAACCTCCTGTTGAATAGCGTATAACAGGGTTATTTTAGCAGCGAAGCAACGGCGCGCGGCAGCGCCCAAAATTAGATAAAGCGTTCCAGGCAGGCCTTAAGACCGCGGGTCGAAAGATAGAACAGCGTGGCGTCTGCCATCGAAACGCCCGAAGTCGCCGCAACGAGCTTATGGGCAACACGGCGAACGGCGCCCTTAGAAGGCATATCCGCCCACTCCGTTCCCAAAAACGTCGTGAAATCCATATTCACACGACCGGCCACGCGACGGAAACCATCGGCGTCCAGACGCGCCAGGTCGAACACAATTAGGTCCAAAAACCAAGTTATCAGCTCGCCGGGACACAGGTCCAAAAGGCCGTAGGCCGCCCAGTCCTCCAAGACCTCCTCGAGCATCCTCATATGGGCGTCGAGCTTTTTGGCGCGGGCCTCGGCACTGTTGAACTCGTGCGTCGCCGATTCGCTCTCCATCACGTAGTGGTAGAACTTGTCCGGCATGACGACGGTCTTGCGGGCAAGCGCATAAGCCGCAAATTGGAAGACGACGTCCTCGCCCAAAGCCAAACCGGGGGCGAAGCGAATGCCTTCGCGATTGAGCAGCTCGCGCGAAAAAGCCGCACGGCAGGCATAGGGCTGCGCGTTTGCGTGGAACAGTAACTGGGGATCACGGGCGCCAAAAGTACCCGCCTCGGGGCTCATGAGTTGCTGGACGCGCTTGGGCGCAGCGGCGGACGGTTCACAGACACCGCCGAATACGGCAACCTCGGCATCCGACGAGGCCATGGCCTGTAGCACGCGCCCGACTGTCTGAGCGTCGATGTAATCGTCGGCGTCCACAAAGAAGATGACCTCGCCCTCGGCGGCATCGATACCGGCATTACGAGCGCACGAGACGCCAGCGTTTTCTTGGTCAATCACCAGCACACGGCCGTCGGTATGGGCAATCTGGCGCAAGACGCTTAGCGAGTCATCTGCGGACCCGTCGTTAACGCAAATAACCTGAATCGAGCGCTCCGACTGCGCCAACAGCGAATCGAGGCATCGCTGAATGGAGCGTGCCGAGTTGTATACGGGAACGACAATGGTAGCTTTAGGACACGAGGCCTCTCCCATGCCGACCTACCCCCTCAGCGATTCGATGAGGAAGGCGGCGACCACGCCTGGGCCTCCGACCGATGCGTAGTACTTGGCACGTCCCAAGGCACCATCCGTCGCAAAACTCGGATGCTCGTCAACCCAGCCCTCAGGATCTTTGAGGATGGCAGAGAGATTCGCGCGCTTCCACGGCTTGAGGTCGTCAAGCGAAAAATCCCCCGCGTCCAAGGCCGCCTGAAATTCTTTGGCCATCTGAACCAGGAACTCCTTATAGAATTTGGGCGCCAGGCGCACGTAGTTCCACATATACGAATCGTACTTAATGAGCTGATTGAACTTGAGCATGCGGGCGACGTCATCGCTTGCGTGATCGCGGGCGTAATCCTCTCGGATCCAACGCTCAATCTCGGCATACTCGGCATTGACACAAAAGACCTTGGCTGAAGAATTAACCGAGGAATTCTCGTTGTCCTGGCGATACGACAGCACGGCATCATGCAGGTAAATAGCCTTATCGGCACACGCGATCACCTTAAAGGCAAACGACGTGTCCTGAAAGGATGCCCCCGGAGTCGGCAGGAACTTGATGCCGTTGCGCTCAAGAAAATCGCGACGGTACACGGCCGACCAAATCGACGGCTTTTGCTTAAAGAACTGCGTCGTGTCGCTCGGATGCACCGGCTTGTCACAGTCCCTTGCCTTAAACATCTCGTGCAGCGAGCGGCGCTCCTCGGGCTTAGACCAGTAGAAGTCAAAATTCGCCTTCGCAAAGTCGGTGTTACTGCTCTCGGCTGCCAAGACCAGCTTCTCCAGCGCATCGGGCGCCATATAGTCATCGGACTCTAGAATGCCCACGTACTTACCACGCGCCATCTCCAGGCCGCGGTTCATCGAGTCACCGTAGCCGCTGTTGGCCTTGTCGATCATCTTGACGCGCGCATCGCGCTCCATATACTCGCGGATAATCGCCGGCGAGTTGTCGGTAGAGCCGTCGTTGATGCAGATAATCTCGATGTCCCTGAGCGTCTGCGCCACGGCAGAATCAAGGCACTCGCGCAGGTAGCGCTCAACGTTATAGATGGGGATAAGCAGCGACAGAATAGGGCCGCCAGAGGAATTAGTAGACAAATGTGCTCCTTAGGAAAACCTGCCGTTAATGGTATCAAAGGGTCGACCCGCTCGTGGGCGTTTATATAATCTATGGAGCCTCTTACGGGCAAAGCAGCCCCACGCCACTCTTCGCGCACATATCAGGTTCCTGCGTTTTATTCAAACCTTGCCTACATGGCGCAGCGACCCTTTACAATAGGTGCCGTCCAACGGACGTATTCGATAGCTTCCGCGCAGCGCTCGCCCGCCGCGCGTGAAAGGATATATTCCCCATGACTTCTACCCTCCCCGCTCCCATCGACAAGCTCGCCATCGTCGTCGTCACCTATAAGCGCCAGGAGCTCCTGGCCAACCTGTTCGACTCCATGACCGAGCTCACGGCAACGCCTTGGCGTATCGTGATCGTCGACAATGAGAATTCGCGCGAGACCGAAGCCATGTGTGCCGCTTTCAACGAGCGCCTCGCCAACTTGTGGGGCATCGACACTGATCAACCCGATACAAAGGGTGGCACCGACCGCGTCATCTACGCCCCGCAGCTCAAAAACGGTGGCGGCGCGGGCGGCTTCTCCGCCGGAACCAAGTGCGCCTACGATCTGGGCGCCCAGTGGTTTTGGGTGATGGACGACGACGTGCTCGTCATCCCGGAGGGCATCGAGCGCCTGGCCAAGTGGACGGACCGCTACGACGTCATCCAGGGTTCGCGCCTGGACTTTGACGGCGGCGCCTTCTTTTGGCAGTACCAGCTCATCCTTTCGCTTGGTATCCCCAACCCCATCGCTAAGTGGGACCTGGGCCCCGAGGGCTACCGCGCCATGAACCAGCTGTGCTTTGAGGGTGGCCTGTTCTCACGCCGCGTTGTCGACAAGATCGGCCTGCCCGACGCTCGTTTCTTTATCTACGGCGACGATGCCTGCTATGGCTATGTCGCCAGCCAACACTTCCCTGCCGTCGTAGTCGCCGATGTGGTGCTCAAGCGCGCCCGCGCCGTCTCCAACTGGGATATCGCCGGTAAGCGTCAGCTCAATTCCACCAGTGACACCAATCGTTACTACATCATGCGCAACCGCGGCTACTTGGCCCGCTACATGCAGATCTACGGTGATTACCACCCCATTTTGTTCCGTTTGGGCAATGTGGCGACCTTCTGCAAGGAGTTTATCCGCCTTGCCGCCGTCGACAAGTGCTTTAAGACCGGCATTCCGGCGCTGCGCCGTGGCATGAAGGATGCCCGCAAGATCGTACGCGACCCCAACTGGAAGCCCATGCCGCCCATGAAGGAAACCGAGTAAAGCCGCCCTCCTATAACTTCTGACATGCGACGGCAACTCGCTGTCCATCAAAGCCAAACCCCCAGCGCATGCGGCCCACAGCAGGACGTGGCACGCGAATGTCGTCGAGACCGCTCCGCTCGATATCGAGCAATGCCTGTACCGACAGAAGCTCTAGGCCCAACGCATCGACATCGGGGTCGTACAGCATGCTGACCGAGATAAGCGGGCGGCTATCCAATATGCCAAGTGTATCCACCGCATCAAAGGTATTGACGGTCGGAAACACCTGGAAACCCCCAAACTCCAAACCGTGCGCTCGTTTTGTAACGGGATTGTCATACCCAGGCAACCCAAAACAAAGACCCTGCAGTGCCAAACGAAAAGCCAGCAGCAAATCCGACTCATCTCCATCGACGCCCAAGTCATCAATAATTGCGTCCAAAGCTCGCCTAACTGCACGCTCGTCTCCGCGGCAAAGACCCTCTTGGAAATCATCGATAGTCTCGGCACTCTCGGCAGCGCACTCGAACCATTCGATAATCACAAGACGCAGCGCATACCGGAGCTCGTTATTGGGAAGGCGCAGGGCGCGGGGCAGACTGCCGTCCGTCTGGTGATCGGTCGCATCTGTCGTCAGGAGTCCACTCAAATACAAATCGGTCCAAATACCTTCCGCTGTCCCGGCATCAGGCTTCACGGCGTCTATGCACAGCGGCGCCTCAACACAGCCATACGGATCAAGCAAATCAAACATTGCCGCAAGCCATCTTAAATCCCAGGTGCCCACAGTCTCGTTCAGACAATCGGCATAGCAACATACATCAAAGCGCGTTGGCGGCAGGCAGCCCCGAGCCAAGAACTCAACCACACGAGCCGGGTTCGAACAATAGAACCCGCCAAACCGGTAGCCTTCGAACCATTCACGCGCGCAATCCAGTCTGTCGCTCTGGCCAGTGTAATCTAGCAACGCCCTGTTTTCGGCATCCGAAAAACCAAACCAGCGATCGCACCAGCTCGACAAGGGCGAAGCCAAACAATACGAGCAGTTGCGATGCGCAAATGCCACCTGTGCGGGGCCGGGTCGCTCCCCCATCAAGCAAACCAGCCGCAAAGAATCGACCGAGGAGACAATGACCTCAAAGAGCAGGCGGTCAAGCAACTCGACAAAGCACGAGCCATAGGCGCTCTTCGCCTGCATATGATTCGTAAACGCCGCGTCATACCCATCAACCAGCAGCACAACCTGTTCATCACATGCCATACGGAGGAGCTCGATTAACACGCCAAGAGCCGAATCGATTTCATCAGAACCGGCAACACCGCGCGCTACGCGCTCGATATGGCGCACGTCGCCGCGCGCTAAATCGGGAACTTCCAGCAGCGGCAACAGACGAGCGCACTCACGAGCGACGGCATCGCGCATGGCGGCCTCGGCATCGGCGCCTCGATAGGAGGAAGCAGAAAAATCCAAAGCAATGACCGGATAGCGTGCATACTCATCACGATAGACGCCATCTTCTGCGTCCCATATTTTGCTACCGATGAAGAGATTGACGTTAGACGAGCCGGGCACAGGACGCTCCAGATAACATTTGAGCATGGAGAGGTTCACACTCTTGCCAAAACCATGAGGCCGACAACAGAGCGCCACAGTCGATTCGCAATCTAAGATATCGGCAATAAACATGGTCTTATCAACTAAAACACAATGATCGGCGGCGTCGGCAAAATCATGAATATCAATCGGCAGAACAGCATTTCCGCCGGGATTGAGCAACTTCACGTCAAAGGTGTTATCAATATCATACATTGCCTGTTCAGACACCGTTTTATCTCCCCTTTTAGAATAACGATGCCATTTTAGCGACCATCTTGGTAACAATTTTATTGTTCAACAAATGATTCGGGTAACGGCAGATATGGCTCCATAAAGGGGGGCATAACAAAACGATTCGCAACAAATAGGGGCCCGGTGCTATCGCATCGGGCCCCTATTTCAATCGCTAAGGCAAAACGCTCGCTGAGAGCCTACTTTTGGGCGTCTTTCTCCGCAGCGTCTTTGTTTTGCTGATCAAGTTTATGCTTACCGCTCACAATAGACGTAGCGCCCAATGTGGCCAAGCTCGCGCTGGCAAGGCTCGCCATCAAAATCAAGTCACCCGTCTTGGGCATGCTGCCCTTAGAGGACTCAGTCGTCGTGGCTGAGGCAGTCACAACCTTGGTCTTACCCTGGTTCTGGTCGGCGCCATCATCAGCCAGGCCCTTGGACCCATTGTCGTCCGCGTGCTTGCCATCCTTATCAAGGCGGGGATCCTTCGATTCCGCACCGTCTGATTCCGCGCCTTGGTCGGAATCGGACTCCTTAGAACCCTCGTCCTTCGAATCGCCCTTAGCGTCCTCGGTCTTTTCCGTAGCGCCCTGGTCGGAGCCATCCTTCTTGGAAGACGAGCCGTTGTTGATGCCAACCATCAGCGAGGAGCCAAACATGGAGCCAAGCTGTTCGCTCGCAGAGGGTTTGTCATTCGTCGACGAGTCGCTCGAACCGGCAGTCGATCCGCCGGCGGGAGAACCAGACCCTGCCGCAGCATCTGCGGAATTCGAAGGCGAGGCAGACCCCGCGCTGCCGGCCGAACCGACATCGCCATTTCCATCGCTTGCTCCGGCATCGTTCGAAGGAGCATCGACGGTATCCTCGTCAACACCATTGGTATCGGCACTAGACCCAGAGGGAGCAACGGGAGCGGCGGGCGCCTGGCTGGGCGCCGGAGTCACGGGCTCGGGCTCGGGCTCAGGTTGAGGCTCGACCGGCGGCGTCGCCGCGGCCTCGTCCTCGGTAATATAGACCAGACAATCCTTAAGCTCGTTCTTGTAACGGTTCTTCCAGCCCTCGTGATATTGCGGCTGGCTCGAGTACTTACGGGCAACGTTATTGACCACGCTGCTGGAAAGCGCCGTCACAAATTCACGGTCGGTCATATCGTTTGTAAGATTTGCCCAGCGGAAAAAGTCCTGGCAGCCATAGGTGCCGCACATGTTGGTGATGCTCCACACCATACCCTTGACGCAATCGGCGCGGCCAGAGATATCAATACCAAGCGCGCTCTTGAGCCAGGCCTCGGTCACCGCGTAATAGGAGTTGTATGCATATGAATCTTGCAGCGCCGAGAACTCAGCCGGATCGGCATTATAGGCGCCCTGGAAGGCCTCCTGCGCAATGCGGCCCAGCTCCGTCAGCTGACCGCTCGAATACATGGGGTTGCTTGCGTTGGAGATATCGCCCCCGCGGTCAATTGCAGACTTAAGCATGCCGTACTTGGCAGGATTGTAGTTATAGACCTGCTTCATAAACGGGACGAGCGACCAGCGTCGATCGAACTGGTAGTAACCGAGAGCGTTGTAACCATCGCCGTACGAAAATCCCTGGTTATAGTTACCGTGGCTCTCGTACTTGGTAAAGTACTTCATCTCGCTGGTCACGTTGACAAACGAGACGCCTTGGACCGACCTCAGCACGCCCGAGAAAGACTGCTGGGTATAAAGGCCCTTATCGATATCGGTGGCATCCGAGGCAACGCCCGGCGTGGGCTCATCCGCAGCAGCGGGCGCGGGCGCGGCAACGGCGCCAAACGAAAGAGCCAGCGTCAATCCGGCAACAATCGCAGAATGCTTGGGCTGCATAAGATCCTCCTTGCATTGGTGTAGTTAAAGTGCAGTTTGCAAAGATAGATTTAAGTATCGCAGCAAGACCGATGTCGTACAACAACAACTCGACAAACGATAACGCCCTCCGCGAAATCTTGAGGAATTGCGCTCGAGTTACAGCTTGATATCGAAGTTAATCTCGGGCACGGCCGCCAAGTCGGCCAACGTCACGCCGTCGACGTACTTTTCAATCACGTCATCCAGACCGCGCCAGAACTTCACAGTGGAGCACAGATCGCTGCGAGTGCAGTTGTTGTCGATGCCATCGCATGCGACGGGCGCCGTGCTGCCCTCGACGGCGCGCAGTATATCGCCGGCTCGCACCTCGGCCGGGTCCACGGCCATCATGTAGCCGCCGCCCTTGCCGCGCACACTCTTGAGCAGGCCCGCCTTCATAAGCGGACGGACCAGCTGCTCCAAATACTTTTGCGAAATATGCTCGCGGTCGGCAATCTCGCGCAGGGCGATTTTGCCCTCGGCGTCACCGAGCGCCGCGATATAAATCATCAAACGGAGGGCATAGCGGCCCTTAGAAGAAATGAGCATACCTACCCTCCCGGTGCGCTTGAGACAAAATCATCAGCAGAGTTTGCCCCAGATGCCAAGCGTGTGGGACAGACGATCCCGACTATTTATGTCCCACATCTGAAAAGTCGAGTGGATTAGTCGGGTTTTCCCTTGACTAACGCCGAACCCATAGTAACTTTATTCCGAGAAGATTCCTAGGGTTTAGTACACCTATGAGTACACCATAAACAGAGAGGGACAGCATGAGCGCAAATCCGCTGCTTTCCATCGAAGGTCTGACCGCCTCCGTGGACGAGAAGACCATCCTCCACAACGTCAACCTCAACGTCGCCGCCGGCGAGACCCATGTGCTGATGGGGCCCAACGGCGCCGGCAAGTCCACCCTCGGCCACCTGGTCATGGGCGATCCCGTCTACACCGTGCAGAACGGCCGCATCGTCTTTGACGGCCAGGACATCACCGAGCTCACCACCGACAAGCGTTCGCGCGCCGGCCTGTTCCTGAGCTTCCAGGCTCCGGTCGAGATCCCGGGCGTGCCGCTGTCGAGCTTTTTGCGCGCCAGCATCGCCGGCCGCCCCGGCCTGGAGATGAAGGGCAAGGAATTCCGCCGTCGCGTCAAGGGGCTCGCGGCCGAGCTCAACATGGATACCGCCTACCTCAACCGCGAGCTGGGCGTAGGCTTCTCGGGCGGCGAGAAAAAGAAGGTCGAGATGCTCCAGCTTCTGCTGCTGCAGCCCAAACTCGCCATCCTGGACGAGACCGACTCCGGCCTGGACGTCGACGCCCTGTCCACCGTCAGCCACGGCATGGACGCCTACCGCAAGAGCTGCAACGGTTCCATGCTCATCATCACGCACAACACGCGCATCCTGGAGCACCTGGATGTCGACCGCGTCCACGTTATGGTCAAGGGCCACATCGTGCGCGAGGACGACGCCTCGCTGATCCCCTGGATCGACAAGAACGGCTTTGAGACCTTCGAGCGCGAGGCCGCCGAGCAGCGCGCCCAGGCCGAGGCAGCCGCTGCCGAGCAGCAGGCGTAAAGGGGCGACGCAATGACCAAGAACCGCACCGAGGTCGCGGACATCGACCGCAGCCTCTACGACTTCACCTATGGCGAGGAGGGATTCGAGCGCCTCGACGCCGGCATCACGCCCGACATCGTGCGCGAGATCAGCGCCAAGAAAGACGAGCCGCAGTGGATGCTCGACCTGCGCCTCAAGTCCCTCGAGATCTTCAATCGTTTTCCCGACCCGACGTGGGGCCCCTCCATCGAGGGTCTGGACATGGACAACATCGTCACCTACGTCAAGCCCAACACCGACCAAAAGCACGACTGGGAGTCGGTGCCCGACGACATCAAGAACACCTTTGAGCGCCTGGGCATCCCCGAGGCCGAGCGCAGCTACCTGGCGGGCGTCGGCGCGCAGTACGACTCCGAGCTCGTCTACCACAACATGCAGGACACCGCGTCCAAGATGGGCATCGTCTACTCCGGTATCGAGGAGGCCCTGCACGACCCGCGGTGGGAGCCGCTCATCCACGAGAAGTTTATGACGCTCATCCCGCCCACCGACCACAAGTTTGCGGCCCTGCACGGCGCCGTATGGTCGGGCGGCTCGTTTGTCTACGTGCCCAAGGGCACCAAGCTCGATTTTCCGCTGCAGAGCTACTTCCGGCTCAACGCCAAGGGTGCCGGCCAGTTTGAGCACACGCTCATCATCGTCGAGGACGACGCCGACCTGCACTTTATCGAGGGCTGCTCCGCACCCAAGTACAACGTGGCAAACCTCCACGCCGGCGCTGTGGAGCTCTTTGTGGGCAAGCGCGCGCACCTGCGCTATTCGACCATCGAAAACTGGTCCAAGAACATGTATAACCTCAACACCAAGCGTGCGCGCGTGGACGAGGACGGCGACATCGAGTGGATCAGCGGCTCCTTCGGCAGCCACGTGGGCTACCTCTACCCCATGAGCGTGCTCAACGGCCGCCGCGCCCGCTCGAGCTTTACCGGCATCACCTTTGCCGGCGCCGGCCAGAACCTCGATACCGGCTGCAAAGTCGTGCTCAACGCGCCCGATACCTCGGCAACCGTCGAGACCAAGGGCATCTCCAAGAGCGGTGGCATCCAGACCTTCCGCAGCTCCATCGTGGCCACGCCCAAGGCCGAGGGCTCCAAGGCAACCGTGAGCTGCCAGTCGCTGATGCTCGACGACCAAAGCCGCTCCGACACCATCCCCGCCATGGACATCCGCGCCAAGAACGTCGACATCGGCCACGAGGCCACCATCGGCCGCATCGGCGACGACAAGGTGTTCTACCTGATGAGCCGCGGCATCTCGGAGGAAGAGGCCCGCACCATGATCGTCAACGGCTTTGCCAACCCGGTCTCCAAGGAGCTGCCGCTTGAGTACGCCGTCGAGATGAACAACCTGATCAAGCTCGAGATGGAAGGAGCGATCGGATAATGAAACAGACCACCAACACCGCTGCTACCACGCTCGAGCAGGTCAACGCGATGCCGGCTGCCACTTGGGGTTGGCTCAAGATGAACCAGACTAAGCTCGAGCTTTCGGACGAACTTGTCCCCGCTCCCGCCGAGGCCGTTGAGGTCGAAGGCCTGGACGAGCAGATCCATGGCGCGGCCGAAGCCTTCGACGCCGCCATGGAGGCCATGGCCGAGCGCTTCCCCGAGCGCCGCGCCTCTGCCCCCGGCGACGCCGCCGACCGCGCCCGCATCACACCCGAGACCGAGCTCGACGTGCCTGCCACTTCCGTCTACCAGGCCGGCGCTATCAAGCTCGAGGAGGAGCTCTCCCCCGCTGAAGCCTTCGAGACCGGCATGGGCGAGGCCGCCTACACCTATCTGGCCGACCACGCCACCAAGCGCATCGTCATCGATGTGCCCGCCTACGGCCGTGCCACGGTCACCGTGCGCGTGAGCGGCGTCGATGCCGCCGCTGCCATCGCCGCCATCGATGTCGTCGCCCGCCCGCAGGCAACGCTCGACCTGCAGATCGCCCTGGACTCCCCCGTTACCGGCGAGGGCGTCGTGGGCTCCGTGCTGCGCGTGTGCGCCCACGAGTACGCCACCGTCAACGTTGCCTGTACGCAGACACTCGACGACAGCTGGATCGCGCTCGACGACACCGGCCTGTTCCTGGACGAGGGCGCGCGCGTCAACGTGCAGCACACCGTACTGGGTGCCGGTGCCAGCGCCACCGGCCTTGCCGGCGACCTGCTGGGCGACACCGCCAAGGTGACGATCGATACCGATTACCTGGGCGCCCGCCAGCAGGTGCGCGACTTTAACTACGAGCTGCGTCACCGCGGCCGCAAGACCGAGTGCGAAATCGATGCCAACGGCGTGCTGACCGGCACGTCCAAGAAGGTCTACCGCGGCACCATCGATCTCGTGCACGGCTGCAAGGGTGCCGTCGGCACCGAGCGCGAGACGGTGCTCTTGGCCAACAAGGGCGTCGACAACAAGACCGTTCCCGTCATCCTCTGCGACGAGGACGACGTCGCCGGCAACCACGGCGCCACCATCGGCCACGTCCGCGACGAGCAGCTGTTCTACCTCGCCTGCCGCGGCCTTGACCAAAATGCCGCCGAGGACCTGTTCATCCGTGCCAAGCTGGAGGACGCCGCACTTTCCGCCGCCGACGAGCGCATCCGCGCTGCCGTCGTCCGCTTGGGCAACAACCTGATCGATAACTTTGAGGAGGAGCTCGCATGATCGACACCGAGCACGTTAAATGCGATACCTGTACTGCCCCCGAGCCCATGGAATTCGATGCCAGCGATGAGGCCTCGCGCGGCTGGCCTACCGTCGACATCGAGACCAATCCCTACAAGGCGCAGTTCCCGCTGTTCCAGCAGCACCCCGAGATCGCCTTCCTCGATAGCGCCGCCACCGCGCAGCGCCCCGCCTGCGTGCTCGACGCCGAGCGTGACTTCTACCAGCGCATGAACGCCAACCCCCTGCGCGGCCTGTACTCGCTGTCCGTCGAGGCCACCGAGGCCATCGCGAAGGTGCGTCAGCAGATCGCCGACCTCATCGGCGCCTCCCAGGCTAATGAGATCGTCTTCACCCGCAACACGAGCGAGTCGCTCAACCTGGTCGCCAAGAGCTTTGCGCCCACGGTGCTCGAGCCCGGTAACGAGGTCGTCATCACCATCATGGAGCACCACTCCAACCTGATTCCGTGGCAGCAGGTCTGCCGCGAGACCGGCGCCAAGCTCGTCTACCTCTACCCCACCAAGACCGGTCAGCTCACGACCGAGGAGGTTCTATCCAAGGTGGGCCCCAAGACCAAAATCTTGGCCGTGGGTCAGGTCTCTAATGTGCTGGGCGTCGAGAACCCGGTCAAGAATCTCGGCAAGCTCGTGCACAAGTACGGCGGCTATCTGGTCGTCGACGGCGCGCAGTCGCTGCCGCACATGCCGGTCGATGTGGCCGATCTGGGAGCCGACTTCTTTGCCTTTAGCGCGCACAAGGCCATGGGCCCCATGGGCATCGGCGTGCTGTGGGGCAAGATGGATCTGCTCAACGCCATGCCGCCCATGCTTACCGGTGGCGAGATGATCGATTCGGTCACCGAGCAGGACGCCGTCTGGGCGCCCGTCCCCGAGAAGTTCGAGGCCGGCACGCAGGACGCCGCCGGCATCTTCGCCACGGGCGTGGCGCTTGATTACCTGGTCAATACGGTGGGCTACGAAAACATTCAATCACGAGAGCAGGCACTCGTCCACTACCTGATGGGCGAGCTCATGCAGCTCGACTTTGTCCAGATCATCGGATCCATCTATTGGGACAACCACCACGGAGTCGTGAGCTTTAACGTCAAGGGTGTCCACCCTCACGACGTCGCGAGCATCATGGACATGGACGGCGTCTGCATCCGCGCCGGTCACCACTGCGCGCAGCCGCTGCTCACCTGGCTGGGCGTCGAGAACCTTGCCTGCTGCCGCGCCAGCGTGGCCTTCTACAACGACAAGGCCGATATCGATAAGTTCATCGCCGGCCTGTATCACGTTTGGAGCACGTTCAATGGGTAATCTGTACACCTCCACCACGTTTATGGAGCACAACTCCCACCCCGACTACAAGTACGAAATGGATGCCCCCACGCACGAGCACGACGGCATCAACCCCAGCTGCGGCGATGAGCTCACCCTGCAGCTGCGTGTCGAGAACGATGTAATCGAGGAGGCATCCTTTACCGGTCACGGCTGCGCCATCAGCCAGGCCAGCGCCGACATCATGGCCGACCTCATCACGGGCGAAACGGTCGAGGAGGCTCGTCGTCTGGCAGGGCTTTTCCTCGCCATGATCCGTGGCGAGGAGCTCTCCGAGAAAGACTTGGAAGACTTGGACGAGGCTGCTCAGCTCCAGGACATCTCACACATGCCCGCCCGCGTCAAATGCGCCGAGCTCGCCTGGCGCACCCTCGACGGCATGCTCGAGGGTCAGGCTAACCAGTAACGGATGCCCCGAATCCAAGGTTTTTGATTGCCGAGCCGCCCGATACGGGCGGCTCGGCTTTTTCATAACGAGCGCACGCGCAGCCACGCTTCCGGCGCCCAATCTGTCATTTATCGCACGGCCAACCGCAAGCACAAGCGTTTTTCACAGTACCAAAGGCTTGCCACAGGGCCACGGGGCACGCCGAGCAAAGCGCCAGGCACCGTCCTACTAGGCTCCGGCTCGCCTCCTGCCTGCCGCAGACGGGTCCCATAGGGTGCGGCGTGCATTTTTGCGAGTTTTCAGCACGCCAAGCTATGTGCATACAAATCACGAGCATAAATTAGCGCCTTCGGGCGCGTATATATTGCGTTTTAGAACAGGCATTACGGTCTACGGGGACGCAAACGCGTGCTTCGGGGCGTATTGGAAGACAAATAATTGTCTCGGGGCCCGCAAGTTGCAAGGTTATAGCAGTTCCGACAGCACTACGATGCTGAAAACTCCGCTTTTTGCACGGCGTGGACGGGGGTAGGCACGGGCAAAACCGGACTGAGCTATTATTTTATGCAAGACGGCAATCATTCTATGCATATTTAGAAGTGTAGTTAACGTCCAAGCATTTAGAATGATGGTCCCAGTGGGCAGACAGCCCTATCCCAGGCTGTCATCAGTCCGCACCGCCGTTCGAGCACAGGCGCGCACAATACGAGAAGCGGTACTTTTGCTTATCCCCGTATACCGCTCAATCTGGCGCACCGTAAAACCAGCATCGTGCAATCCTAGAATAACGATATTGCGCTGCGCCGGCGGCGCCGCTTTAACCCCCTGGAGCGCAACCCCGCATCCCTTCGCCAACTCGTCGGCAAAGGTGCGCCGCTCCAACTCCATCTCTACCAAATCGCGCATCGCCGGATCGCCGCCGTCGGGCGTCGAAAGCGAATAGGCAATAAAGGCTTTGGCAGAACCAAAAAGCTCAAGCACGCAAGAAGAATCGGAAAATACCCTCGTAGCATCTGCCTCGTCACCGTCGTAAACGCGCAGATGCTCCGCAAAGCTGCTCCAGGGATACCGCTCAGTTAGGTTGATGCCCGCATCCTGCGGACTGGCGTGAACGGAGCGAACAGCCTCCATCACCTGCCGGTCGGTATCGAGCGAGCGGCGCTCAAAACGCTCCCGGAACAGGCAGCCCGATCGCCCAGTACGCTTATTGAACCGACGAGCATACGTCAACAGCAGGCGTTGCATGGCTGCACTCATGTTGTCCTCATAATCCAAAAGTACCAGATCAACATGGTCGCCCATGAGGCACCACGCCACAATCGTTACCTGGGCATCGCGGCAGCAGTCGCGCATCAGCTCCAAAAACTCCCACCGGTCCTCGTCGCTCTCAAAGATCAGCTGACTACCCATACCGCGGGCACAGACATGGTAAAAACCGGTGATCGTTTTCCAAACACGCTGCATGGCGCTCCCTTCGCCGGGACCTGCTTACCATCCAATACATCACGATTGAAACGTGCCATCAAAACATTCACGCAAAATGGCACCCGTCGACAGTAAAAGGCGGCAAACCGACGGCGAATGGCATCATAACCACAGGCTAGACACCGCAACAGGGGCAAGAACTAACCAATAACTTGACCAGAACTGACCCCCTATAACGTATCGCATAACCGCAACCAAGCTTGTTAAATCGTTTCAATTGAAAGTTCCGCGCTTCTCGTTACGAAAACTGCGCCGTTCGCCGAATATTCCGTGCATTTCGCGGTATTATAGGGGCTGCATGTCATGTCCCTTTCGAAGGGTCGCCCGGCAATCACCAGCCACGACCTCCAGACGGGACGCCAACACGATAGAGAGGAGAGGCATGCAGTACTCACAGGAAGTGGAGAACATGTGCCCCGTTGCCAAGGGTGCATACCACGGCCCCGCACCCATCCCCGAGGAGGGCAAGTGGGTCCAGGCTAAGGAGATTTCCGACATCTCCGGTCTTACGCACGGTGTGGGTTGGTGCGCACCTCAGCAGGGCGCCTGCAAGCTCACGCTGAACGTCAAGGACGGCATCATCGAGGAGGCCCTCGTTGAGACCATCGGCTGCTCGGGCATGACCCACTCTGCTGCCATGGCTTCCGAGATCCTTCCCGGCAAGACCATCCTCGAGGCCCTCAACACCGACCTCGTCTGCGACGCCATCAATGTTGCTATGCGCGAGATCTTCCTGCAGATCGTTTACGGCCGCAGCCAGACCGCGTTCTCCGAGGGCGGCCTGCCCGTGGGCGCCTCCCTCGACGACCTCGGCAAGGGCCTTCGCTCTCAGGTCGGCACCATGTTCGGCACCAAGGCCAAGGGCGCTCGTTACCTCGAGCTCGCTCAGGGCTACGTCACCCGCATGGCTCTCAACGACAAGAACGAGATCATCGCGTTCGAGTTCCTGAACCTCGGTAAGTTCACCGACGCCGTCAAGGCCGGCAAGACCCCCGAGGAGGCCATCGCTGGCGCCATGGGCCACTATGGTCAGTGGGAGAACGCTGCCAAGTACATCGACCCGCGCACCGACGAGGAGACTCACTCCGTCGCCAGCGTGTTCCCGGTTCACGAGTAGAAAGGGAGGGAAATAACTATGACTGTTACGTTCGAAGGTTACGAGCGCCGCGCTGACAAGATCAACAAGTGCCTCGCCGACAACGGCATCGCCTCCCTCGAGGAAGCTCTGCAGATCTGCACCGACAAGGGCTTCAACCCGCGTGAGATCGTCAACAACACCCAGTCCATCGCCTTCCAGAACGCCGAGTGGGCCTACACCCTCGGCTGCGCTCTCGCTGTCAAGCGTGGCGCCAAGAACGCTTCTGAGGCTGCCGCCATCATCGGCGAGGGCATCCAGGCCTTCACCGTTCCCGGCTCCGTCGCCGAGGACCGCAAGGTCGGTCTGGGCCACGGCAACCTGGGCGCTATGCTGCTCTCCGACGACACCGAGTGCTTCGCCTTCCTGGCCGGCCACGAGTCCTTCGCTGCCGCTGAGGGCGCTATCGGCCTGGCTCTGAACGCCAATAAGGCTCGTAAGAAGCCGCTGCGCGTTATCCTCAACGGTCTGGGCAAGGACGCCGCCCAGATCATCGCCCGCATCAACGGCTTCACCTACGTGAAGACCCAGTTCGACTACTACACGGGCGAGCTCAAGGTCGTCGAGACCATCCCCTACTCCGATGGTCCCCGTGCCGCCGTTAACTGCTACGGCTCCGACGACGTCCGCGAGGGCGTTGCCATCATGTGGCACGAGAACGTCGACATCTCGATCACCGGTAACTCCACCAACCCCACGCGCTTCCAGCACCCCGTCGCTGGCACCTACAAGAAGGAGCGCATCGAGGCTGGCAAGAAGTACTTCTCCGTCGCCTCTGGTGGCGGCACTGGCCGTACCCTGCACCCGGACAACATGGGCGCCGGCCCTGCCTCTTACGGCATGACCGACACCATGGGCCGCATGCACTCCGACGCCCAGTTCGCCGGTTCCTCCTCCGTGCCTGCACACGTCGACATGATGGGTCTCATCGGCATGGGCAACAACCCCATGGTCGGTGCCACCGTCGCCTGCGCTGTCGCCGTCGAGGAGGCCCTCAAGGCCTAATCGCGCCCGCGCGATGCTCATATAGTTGAGCTTCGGAGCCGCTATCCACCCGGGTAGCGGCTCTTTTTGTTTGCACTGCCGCAGGGTTGCTAATGCCGATATATCAGTTGGGACGAAATACGAGATACCCGGAGACGAAGCCAGCGAATGCGTATGACGTCCACCTGCCATATTCGCCCTTTACCGAATAGCGCGGCCTTTGCATCGCATTAGTCGATCACCCATGCGAAAATGCGCCGGACGAGAAAGGAATCCGATGGAATCGACTGATGTACTGGTAATAGGATCTGGCATTGCGGGCCTTTGTGCCGCCATAGAAGCGGCGCGCGCGGGCGCGACCGTTGCCGTCGCAAGCGCCGGCAAGACCATGAGCGGATCGAGCTTTTTCCCGGGCACCTGGGGCCTTGGCCTTATTGGCCCCATCGACGAAGACGACGAACAGGATCTCATCGACACCATCCAAGCCGTCGGCGGCGGTGTCGCCGACCCTACGCTCGTCCAGACGTTCGTCCACGGTATTCCCCAGGCCATCCAATGGCTCGAGCAGGATCTAGGTGTTGAGCTCCAGCGTCCGCAAAGCGCTGAGAGCGCTCAGCAAAAGCAGTTTATCCCCTGCTTTGACCATAAGACGCGCATATGGCGCGGCCTCACCCGCAAGCCCCTTGAGGACACGTGTGCGGCCCAGATCGAGTCTCTCGGCATTCACCTGTTCCCCAGCCACGAGCTTATCGACCTTGTTGAGGACACGACCGGAAAGATTATCGGCACCGTACTCTACGACCGCACAAACAAGCATCTCGTACCTATGGCAGCCAAGGCCACCATCATCGCTGCGGGCGGCACGGGTGGCCTGTTCGAGCGCAGTCTCACTTCCGCCGACGTGCTCAGCTCCTCGCAGGCCATCGCGCTGGCACACGGCGCAACGCTCACTAATATAGAGTTCATGCAGATGATGCCGGGCTTCATCGAGCCCAAGCGCAACCTTGTCTTTAACGAGAAGACCTGGCGCTACGTACATGTAGACCAGCCGGTCGATATCGCCGACGACAAGCTGGACGATCTACTTGAGCAACGCTCCGGATATGGTCCCTTCACCTCGCGCTTGGCCTCCCGCGCCATCGATCTTGCCATCGATCAAGCGGGTATCGAAGGTCTGGCGCTCCACTACGATTTCCCCCGCGAGGACGTCCCCGAGTTTGTGCAGACCTTTGCCACCTGGCTACAAGACGAGCACGGCATCGCGCCGACCGACGAGATGCGCGTGGCGATGTATGCCCACGCCGCCAATGGCGGCATCAAAATCGACAAGACCGCATACACGGGCGTTGAGGGCCTCTATGCCTGCGGCGAGGCGACAGGCGGCATGCACGGGGCCGATCGCATTGGTGGCCTGTCAAGCGCCAACGGCATCGTGTTTGGGCGCATCGCGGGCGCCTCGGCAGCCCAAGCAGCACAGAATGCACCTGAGATGGCCCCAAAGGCGGATGTCGCCCTCCCCCAGCATGGCATTGCCACAACAGACGCCGAGCGCCTGACCCGCGGCCTTAAGCACACGATGAGTACCTATTGCATGATCAACCGCACCGAAGGGGGCCTATCCAAGGCACTACACGAGCTTGAGGGCTTGAAGACGGAGGCAACGACCTTGAGCACACAGAAAGCTCAGGACAGCGAAATCGCAGCCCTCGCCCGCCTGCAATCGCAGATTCAACTAGCACAGGAAATGGTCAAAGCCATGCGCAAACGGACCGAAAGCCTCGGATCGCACTATCGAGCGGACTAAACTGGACACTCATCTAAAGCAGAACACAACTAATCGATATCTATGGGCCCCGTGAGCTCGAGGTGGCACGGGGTCCATTCGTGTCCGCACGGCAGCGTATCCTTATTCTGAATACAGAGCAGGCAAAGCCCGCACAGACAATAGACCAGCGGGGAGGAGATATGGACAGTCGTGATATCGAGAAGTGGCGTGTCAAACTTGATAGCTCCGCCAATGTGGAAGACGGCGTTGAGTATTGGCTCGCACGCGATTTAATGGAACCCATGGGGTACACTCGATGGGAGAACTTCGCCGAAGTTGTTAAGAGGGCAAAAGTCTCGTGCGAAACAAACAAAACTCCAGTTGATTCCCATTTTCGTGATACCACGAAAATGGTAACAGCCGGTGTCGCCGCTCGCGCGGTTAAAGACTACAAACTTACTCGCTATGCATGCTATTTAATCGCACAGAACGGAGATTCAAACAAGCCAGAGATCGCGCTCGCCCAGGCATACTTTGCTGTGCAGACGCGCCGCCAAGAGCTCATAGAACAGCGCTTCGCAGAGATTCAGCGCTTGCAGGCGCGCCACTCGCTATCCGATTCAGAGAAACAGCTCTCGAGTATTGCGTTCAAACGCGGCGTGGACTCCAAAGGATTCGCGATCATCAAGTCGAAGGGCGATGAAGCGTTATTCGGCGGCAGAAGCACGGCGGAAATGAAGCAGCAGCTCGGCGTACCCAAGAGCGCGGCATTGGCGGACAGATTAGCCGATGTCCTCATCAAAGCAAAGGACCTTACGAACTCGATGACGGCCTTCAACGCCGAGGAACACGACCTGTACGGTCTGGACCAGATCAAGCAAGAGCACGTCGAGAATAACACAAGCGTACGTGGCAGCCTCATCGACCGTGGAATTGTCCCCGAGAATCTACCGCCTGCCGAGGATACAAAGAAGCTCGAACGTCGCGTGAAAGCAGACGAGAAAAAACTCAAGGAGGGCACAGACGGATTCACCGACCCCCAGGGCAGGCTCGACTTGTAAAGCGTCTGTGCCCTTTCGGGTTCGACCCATGTATGGTCAACAAAAAAAGCGACTAGCCGAAGCCAGTCGCTTTAACATGCTTTGGTGGGCCGTCAGGGGGTCAGCCTGCTGCGCAGGCGGCCGCTGCGGCGCTTCGCGCCTTGCGCGCTGCGCTGGCAAACGCTTACGCGTTTCCTCAGCTCCGCGCCCTTTCGGGTTCGACCCATGTATGGTTAACAAAAAAGACGGCCAACTTTCGCTGACCGTCTTAACATGCTTTGGTGGGCCGTCAGGGGGTCGAACCCTGGACCTTGGGATTAAGAGTCCCCTGCTCTACCAACTGAGCTAACGACCCGATATCAACACGAAGCAAGAACTGGGGTGGGTAAAGGGACTCGAACCCTCGACCTACGGGACCACAACCCGTCGCTCTAGCCAACTGAGCTACACCCACCGTGTCCTGTGCGCTTCGCGCTCGACTATTATTGCAAGGAACGCCACGCGACGCAAGCCCCAATTTTCAAGAATTTTGAAAAGAGTTTTTCGGATCCATTTCGAGCAAATCCCACCGGTTCCATAGGAGTAAACTTGCCCCACCCCGATGTTCGAAAGGACAAGCATGAAAGAACTCTCCAATCGCACGGCAACGTTTACCGATTCGGTCATCCGCCGCATGACGCGCATCTCCGATATGTACGGCGCCGTCAACCTCTCGCAGGGCTTCCCCGACTTTGATCCCCCAGCGCAGCTGCTCAAGAGCCTGGGCACCATCGCCACCGATCCCAAACCGCTCTACCACCAGTACTCCATCACCTGGGGCTCCCAGGCCATGCGCGAGGCGCTTGCCGCCAAACAGGAGCACTTTATGGGCATACCGATCGACCCCAACCAGAACATCGTGGTCACTTGCGGCTCCACCGAGGCCATGATGGCTGCCATGATGACGGTCACCAACCCCGGCGACAAGGTCGTCATCTTCTCGCCGTTCTACGAGAACTACGGCGCCGACACCATCCTCTCGGGTGCCGAGCCCATCTATGTGCCGCTCAACCCGCCCACATTCGACTTTGACCGCGAGACACTCGAGGCTGCCTTCCGCGACAACGACCCCAAGGCCATCGTCCTGTGCAACCCTTCCAATCCCTGCGGTAAGGTCTTTACGCGCGATGAGCTCACCTTTATCGCCGATCTCTGCAAAAAGTACGACGCCTACTGCATCACCGACGAGGTATACGAGCACATCGTCTACGCGCCCCACGAGCACGTCTATATGGCCACGCTGCCCGGCATGTTCGAGCGCACCATCAGCTGCAGTTCGCTGTCCAAGACGTACTCCATCACCGGCTGGCGTCTGGGCTACACCATCGCCCCGGCCCAGATTACCGAGCGCATCAAGAAGGTCCACGACTTCCTCACTGTGGGTGCCGCCGCCCCCTTGCAGGAAGCTGTCGTCACCGCCCTCAACTTCGACGACAGCTATTACCAGGAGGTCCTCGATCTCTACACAGCCAAGCGCGATCTGTTCTGTCAGGGGCTCGATAGCATTGGTCTTGAGCATAACGTGCCGCAGGGCGCCTACTACGTCATGATGGACATCTCTGAGTTTGGCTATGACAGCGACCTCGACTTCTGCGAGGACCTCGCGTCTAAGGTGGGCGTGGGCGCCGTGCCCGGCTCGAGCTTCTTCCGTGAGCCCGTCAACCATCTGATTCGCCTCCACTTTGCCAAGCGAGACGAGACGATTAACGCGGCGCTGGAGAACCTCAAGTCGCTACGCGATAAAATCAAGCCGCGCGGGTAACGACGGCCCGGCAACTAAAGCACCCAAAGAAGCCCCGCACCGCACGCGCGTTGTGGGGCTGCTATTTATAGCGCTTTCTTAATTTGTTTAAAGCGCTATACTTTAGTCACGGTGTAACTCGTCCCAGGGGGAGGAATACTATGGCAGAGCAGCAGCTTATCGGAGCGCTCGAGGCCGGCGGCACCAAGATGGTCTGTGCCACGGGCTATGCAGACGGTACGGTTCTGGAGCGTGAGCAGATCGCAACCACGACCCCGCAGGAGACCGTTGAGGCCGTCAACGCATGGTTTGCAAACAAGGGCATCGCCGCGCTGGGCATCGGCGCCTTTGGCCCCACCGCAGTCAACCCTGCCTCGCCCCAATACGGCAAGATCTTGGAGACGCCCAAGACGGCATGGCGCTACTTTGACCTGCTGGGCACCATCCAAAACGAGCTCAATATTCCCTGTGGCTACGACACCGACGTCAACGTCGCCTGCTTGGGCGAGGTCACCTTTGGTTGCGCCCAGGGCCTTACCGACGTGGTGTATCTGACCATCGGCACCGGTGTAGGCGCCGGCGCGCTCTCGGGCGGCCAGCTCGTGCACGGCATGATGCATCCCGAGGCCGGCCACATCCTGGTCACGCGCGACCCGGGCGACACCATCGGCGAGCACAGCGGCTGCCCCTTCCACGACAACTGCCTCGAAGGCCTCATCGCAGGCCCCGGCATTAAAAAGCGCTGGGATGGCAAAAGCGCCGGAGACATGGCCGATGACCCGGAGGCCATGGACCTGCTCGCAGGCTACCTGGCACAGGCACTCATGACCTACACGCTGTGCTATGCGCCGCAAAAGATCATCATCGGCGGCGGCGTGGCCGACCACACCCCCATCGTGCCGCTCGCCCGCAAAAAGTGCGCCGAGATGCTCAACGGCTATATCGTCACGCCCGAGGTCAACGAAATCGATACCTACATTGTCAACAACAGCCTCGAGGGTAAGCAGGGCATCATGGGCTGTCTGGCCCTTGGCGCACGGGCGCTCCAGTAAAGGGTGTACCAACGACACACGGTATTGCCGGGCCCGTATAACGCGCAGACAACGCTATCGCGTCCTGCAGGGCCCCCAAACGCACAAGGCCGTCTAGGACCAAGCAAAACGTCCTAGGCGGCCTTTTTGGTGCATATAAACGATCGGAGGAGATATCGGAGCACGACGCCGGCAGCCGCTCCGCAGCAGTCAATCATCACGTCGGTGATCATACCGGCGCGCCCCGGCACAAATAACTGAATCGTCTCGTCGATTGAGGGGACCAGCAGCAGAAAAACCACCGTGGAAAGCAGTCTGTCAAAAGTGCGTCGGCCCTCGATATCAAAGGCATGTGTCACCAAAACACCGAGCACCATATACTCGGTAAAGTGTGCGCACTTGCGGACGACAAAGTTGGTCACCCATTCATACGGCAGGCTCAAGCTATGCAAAAACCCGCGGACGTCCTTCATGATCGCCAAGCTCAGTGAGCCGGACCCCGTGCCGGGAACCAGTGAATTGCCCCAGATCAGCAACACCATGGCGCAGGCCGCAACCGCCCACTTGCGATCGATCTTAGTCATGCAGAACTAGGCCTCGGCACGAAGCGGCGTAAAACTGGCGGTACCGCCCTCGATAACACTCAAATAGGCACGGCCCGTACGCTTGGCGGTAGAGGACTGCAGGCGCTCGATCTCTTCCTCAAGGATCTGATTGACGCGCTCGTGGCGACGGTTTTCCATAACGCCGACGGCGATAGCCTCGGCGCGCTCGATACCCTCGCGCGAGATACGCGCGGTATCCTCGGGAAACACGGAGCTGTGGCGGCCAACATAGGCGGGAGCAACAGACACAGGTGAGGCCGCAGGCGTGGGCATCGGCGCGGGAGCGGACTCGGCGACCTCGGCCATGATCGCCATAGCGGCGGCCCACATGTCCTCGTGGCCCGAATAATCGGCCATGGGGATATCTTCCTCGAGGGAGGCATCGGGGAGACTGTCGGTATCCACACGATTCTGGGCATCGATAGAGGCAGTGATGGCGGCGGGCTCGTCCAAATCGGTGAGATCCACACCCTTGGCATCGGAAATGATGGGCATGCTGGCGAGCTTGGCGTTGTACGGCACCGCCTCCGCGGCCTGCATTTGGGCCGAAGCGCCCCAAAGCGAGCTTTCGGCAGCACGACGAGCGGCGATGGTCTCCTCGTCGACAACCAGGGGCTCATCGGCAAAGGGGTCGGCGACAGGAGCCGGCTGAGCTGCGCCCTGCTGGCCGGTCGAAGCGGCCGCCGCGGCAGAGGCGTACGCAGCCGAAGAAGCACCGTTATAGGCGGCATTGTTGGCAGCGTTGGCCACAAGCGCGACAAAAGCGGCGGTGCTGCCCGCAGGAGCGGCATGAGAGCCCGAGACGGCACGTGCGGCAGCAGCGATGTCGTCGCGGTTATAGGAGCCGGTCTTTCCACCGTTTGTGAGCTCGTCAATAGCGACCTGGTAGACATCGCGCGAGCGAGCGGGATCGCAGCTAACCGGCGAATCGTCGTCGAGCATGCTATCGATCATAGCCCAGGCATCGGCCTCGTCCATGGCGTTGGCGGCACGGGCGATGGTCGGAACGCCATCATCGGCATGGCGGCGCTGAAACGCGCCGGTCAGACCGGAGAGAAGCGAAGAGGATTGACCCTGCTCGTCCAAAGTGACAGGAGCAGCAGCCCGGGGAGCAGCCTCCTCCTGCTGAACGGGAATAGAGGCGGTCTTGAACTCGTTGTAGGTCCGACTAAACTGAGCGGCGCCGCCCACGGCATCGGGCTCAAACAGGCGGCCATCGTGCTCCGCACGATACTCAGAGATACCCAGCGAGGCGGCATAGATACCCACGCCGGCCACTGCGCCCACGGCAAAGGGAACAGCACCCGCGACGACCGTCTCGTTGATTGACGAAAACGGCAGTGTAGCGGCATACACGACCACGGGTGCGGCAAGGCCGATCCCGCAGGAAAGTCCGGCAAGGACTGCTCGTTGTGTTGCATCAGAAGAAGCCATGAGCTCTCCCCATCTTCCAGCACCCAAATCGCATCATTCAGTTGGCTGCGCGAGAGAAGATGAAGCGGGGCTATGCCCCAAAGCAACGGTATATGGTTCGTTTCATCTGCGTTTTCCGTCGCGAAGCTTAACTGCTATTATGCGAAACCCCCTTGGGGATTGCAAGCGACGAAGCGGAATTGAAACGGGAAAATCGCTGCTTGCCGGTCGTGAGGTCAATAATCGTTGGCGAGCGGCTATACGAAAAGGGCCAGGATCTAAACCCCGGCCCTTCTGGCATGTCTATGGTTGCTGTCGCATGCAGCGGACGGACTAGAACATCTGCTCGTAATCGCTGTGCTTTTTAGCCGAACGCACCAAAAATTCCTGGTTGGTATTAGTGCCCTTGAGGCCCTTGATAAACGACGCGGCCGCCCGCTCGGTGTTGTTCATGCCGGCGAGGATGCGGCGCAGGCCAAAGACAAACGGGCGCATTTGCTCATCGACCAGCAGGTCTTCGTTGCGCGTGCCCGAGGCAACGGGGTCGATGGCCGGGAAGATGCGGCGGTCGGCCAGATCGCGATCGAGCTTGAGCTCCATGTTGCCGGTGCCCTTGAACTCCTCAAAGATGACCTCGTCCATCTTGGAGCCGGTATCGATAAGGGCGGAAGCAAGGATGGTGAGTGAGCCGCCGTTTTCGATATTGCGGGCAGCACCCAGGAAGCGTTTTGGCGGATACAGGGCCGCCGAATCGACGCCGCCCGAAAGGATGCGGCCCGAGGCGGGCGCCGCCAGGTTGTACGCACGGGCAAGACGCGTGATGGAGTCGAGCACCACCACGACGTCGCCGCCCAGCTCCACGATGCGCTTGGCGCGCTCGATGACGAGCTCGGCCACGCGGGTATGGTTGTCGGCGGGCATATCGAAGGTGGAGGCCACGACCTCGCCCTCAATGGAGCGCTGCATATCGGTGACCTCTTCGGGGCGCTCGTCGACGAGCAGGCAGATGAGGTGCACTTCGGGGTTATTGATCGAGATGGATTGGCAGATCTTCTTGAGAATCGTGGTCTTACCGGCCTTGGGCGGTGACACGATCAGGCCACGCTGGCCCTTGCCGATCGGCGACACGATATCGATGGCGCGACCGGTAATGGAATCCTTGCCATGCTCCATGCGCAGCGGCTCATTGGGGTAGACCGGCGTGAGGTCGCCAAACTTGGGGCGATTGCGAATCTGCTCGGGGTCCAAACCGTTGACGGTCGTAATTTTGGCGAGACCGGCACGCTTGTCGCCGCCGCGCGAGGGACGAAGCGAACCCTCGATCACGTCGCCCGTGCGTAGACGCGCGGAGCGGATGAGGTAGGCGGGCACGAAGGCGTCGTCATTGGACTTCATGTAGCCGTGGGCATGGATGATGCCGGAGCTGTCCGGGCGAATCTGCAGGATGCCCTTAATATCGCGGAAGCCCTCGGCCTTCGCGGCTGTGGTGTAGATCTCTTCGACGAGCTCGGCCTTCTTCTTGCCGGTCGTCTCGATCTCGAACTCCTTGGCCTTCTCGCGCAGCTCGGCGACCTTCATGGCCGCGAGCTCCTCGCGCGAAAGCGTGGGCTCAGTCGGAGCTGCGTTGCGCTCCTTATTGCGCTGTTTGCGGTCGCGCTGACGGCTGCGGCGGTCGTTGTTACGATCATCCTTGCGCTCGCTGCGCTCATCGTTACGCTTGTGCTGACGGCGGTTGGGGCGGGAACCCTCTTCGGCCTCAGCGCTCTCGACGGCAGACGTCGTGGGCGCATCGGCGGTCGCCGGGGTCTCGCCGTCCGACTTAGCGTCGGACTCGGGCTGTTGCTCAGCATCCCCCTGCTGTTCGGCAGACTTGGTCTTGGAAGATTTCTTGCGCGTGCGCTTGGGCTTCTCGCCTGCCGACCGATCGGCGCCCTCCGTCTCGGGAGTCGTGTCGACACTCACCTCGGTAGACTCAGCTACCGCAGATTCGGCGCCGGGCTTCGCCTCTGCCTTAGCTGGGCGTTTGGCTGCGGTGTGACGGCTGCGCCCGGGACGAACGTCGGCAGACTCAGCAGCGGCAGAAACAGCGACCTCAGGAACATCAGCACCCTCGGCCGAAACCACGACAGCCGTTGTAGGCTCGACGAACGCCGGGGCATCTTGGACAGAAGCCGCGGCAGCGGCCGCCTTCTCCGCCTCGACAAATGCCTTGGGCTTGCGGCCGCGGCGATGCGGGCGCAAAGCAGGATCGACGACAAATGCACCGCCGGCCTCGGCAGGCACGAAAGACTCAGCAGAGGAAGCGTCCTCCCCCGCCGCAGAGCGAACCGGGGTCTCGGCGGCATCGGACGAAACCTGCTCGGCAGCCTGCTGGACCTTGGCCGCCGTGCGACGGCGCGTGCGCGGAGCCGGCTTTTCTGCTACCTGCTCGGGAGCCGGAGCCGAAGGCGCCTCGGGGGCGGACGGAGCCGCGAGTTCGGTCAGAGCCGCGGCATCGCGCTCGGCGGCACGACGGCGAGCACGAACAACCTGGGCTTCGCTGATCTGCGCAAGCGCGCGGGCCTGCGCAACCTCATCTGAAAGCGGCGCCGAAACCTCGGCGGAAACCGGACGCTTGGCACGCGTCGTGCGCGTGGTGCGGCGTTTGGGCTTTGCAGCCTCATCGCCATCCGCAGCGGGCTTGGCCACACGACGCGTGCGCTTGGGCTTCACGGGCGCAGCCTCCTCCCCGGTAACAGGTGCGACGGGAACAGGCTTCTCACTCAAAGCCGAGGCAGCGTTCTGGTGTGTCTCGGGGACCGACGCCTGCGACGGTGCGGGTTTCGCGATCTGGTCCAACGCAACCGGTGCAGTGGGAGTGGTTTGTGCCGTGCTTATTTCATTTTCTTGCTGTTGATCAGACACAGTGTTTGCTCAACTTTCTTTTAAAGCCCTGTGATCACATGCTCCCTGCATAAACCTTCAGGGCGGCTAAACAGTCTAGCTCCGTTCAAAACACAACGGGCAACATTGATCTGTATCGAGATGATTGCGTCAAATACGCAGCGTTAGTGTAACACAACCGCCACCACCTGCAACTTAGTCATTGGACGTTCTTATACAACTGGTCAAAAGGGACACTCTCCCTCAAAAGCGCTTCCTCTGTCGCACCAGAGGAGTGAAGCCGTGGCATCCGGAATAGCCGCGCCACGAAACGCGCCTATCTACTACGTTTGACCCGCGACCCCTGACCATCCCCTCGATTTTCCCAAAATCGCAAGCCCGCTACCTGCGGTTTTAATATCGTACTTTTCGGCATGGTTCGGGGTATGCGACTAAACGTAGTAGATAAGCCCGATTCGTGGCGGACGGTTTCGCACCGCTCTCCCACCGGACAAAAATGATCCGTTTTCCTCCATCCCCAAGGGGTCGTTTTCAAAACGATCGCGGATTACGGTGCAAGAACGGCGTAAGCCAACCATACCCTGCATTTTTAATATTCGGTAAGCCGTCTACCTGCGATTTTATTTTCGCTGCTGTTGCTATGGTCGCCAGGCAGCGATTCAGCCCCGTAAACCGGTATAGTTGCGTTTTTGTAGCATTTTCCAACACGCCAAAAAGCCCCGCCAAACGCAAAAAGCCCGACCTCCGCATGGAGATCGGGCTTATAGGGCTCAGCAAAGCCAAACCTACACGGTCAAACGCCCCGTAGATTACATCTGCTCGGGCGCAGAAACGCCAACCAGAGTGAGCACCAGGGCGAGCGTCACGCGGACGGCGTCGCAAGCGGCCAGACGGGCGCGCGAAAGCTCGGGGTCGACGGGACGGCCCTCGCTCGGAAGCACCTGGCAGGCAGCGTAGAAGCTGTGGAAGTCGCCGGCGAGCTCCTCGGCAAAGTGCGTCAGACGGAACGGGGCGCGGTCACGAGCGCAGCTGGCGATGAGGTCGGTGAGCTCGTTGAGCTTACGCGAAAGGGCAAGCTCGGTGGGGTCGGTCAGCAGCGAGTAGTCGACGTTCTCGCCGATGGCCTTAGCGGCGACGGCCTTCATGCCCATCTCGTCAGCCTGCTCGGGCGTAACGTCAGCGGCACGGCGCAGAATGGAGCACACGCGGGCGTGAGCGTACTGCACGTAGTAGACCGGGTTGGAGTTATCACGCTTCTTAACGGCCTCGATGTCGAAGTCGACCATCTGGTTGGAGCTCTTGGAGATGAGCGTGTAACGGGCGGCGTCGGAACCGACCTCGTCAACAAGCTCCTGCAGGGTCACCATGGTGCCCTTGCGCTTGGACATACGGACGGGCTTGCCGTTGCGCAGCAGGTTGACGAGCTGGCCCAGCAGAACCTCGAACTTGCCGGGATAGCCAAGAGCGTCGCAGACACAGCGGACGCGGTCGATGTAGCCATGGTGGTCGGCGCCCCAGATGTCGATGACGTGGTCGACGCGCTGGAACTTGTCCCAGTGATAGGCAACGTCGGAGGCGAAGTAAGTGTACTCGCCGTCGGACTTGATCAGGACGCGGTCCTTGTCGTCACCCAGGTCGGTGGAGCGGAACCACAGAGCGCCGTCCTTGGTGTAGAGGTAGCCCATCTTGTCGAGCTTCTCGAAAGCGCGGTCGACAGCGGAGGTGCCGGCGGTCTCGCCCTCGGTGTCCTTCACGTACAGCGAGCGCTCGGAGAACCAACGATCGAAGTCGCAGTTGACGGCGTGGCAAAGGTCGCGCATGTTGTCGACCATCTTTACGTAGCCGCGCTCGCGGAAGCTCTCCATGCGCTCCTGCGGATCGGCGTCGACCCACTTGTCACCGTCGGTGCGCCAGAACTCGGCGGCCTCGTCGATGATGTAGTCGCCGCCGTAGGAGTCCTTGCCCAGAGTCTCGGCAAAGTTGTCCTGATACGGATGGGTCTCGGGATGCTCGTCGTTCTCGTCGGCAACAAAGGCATCGCGGTCGGCGATCAGCAGCTTGTGAGCCTCGTCGATATCCACGCCCTGCTTGGCGATGATGTCGGCAAGCTGCATATAGCGCGTGCTGATGGAGTTGCCGAAGGTGTTCATCTGAGAGCCGTGGTCGTTGATATAGAACTCACGCTGGATATCGTAACCGGCATGGTCCATAACACGGCAGAGGGAGTCGCCCAGAGCGGCCCAACGGCCATGGCCAATATGCATGGGGCCGACGGGGTTGGCGGAGACAAACTCGACCTGGGTCTTCAGGCCGCCGCCGACGTTGGACTTAGCGAAGTCCATACCCTTCTCGCGGGCCTCGCCGAAGATAGCGTTCTTGACGGCGACGGAGAGGTAGAAGTTGATGAAGCCAGGGCCGGCGATCTCGACCTTCTCGATCGCGGGATCCTCGGGCATATGGGCCACGACGGCCTCGGCGATCTTGCGCGGGGCGCAGTGAGCCAGCTTGGCGGACTTCAGGGCCATGGTGGAGGTCCACTCGCCATGAGAAGTGTCAGCCGGTCGCTCGATAGCGCAATCGTCAAGTTCAAATGCGGAAAGGTCGCCGGCCTCCTGGGCCGCAGCAAGCGCAGCGCGTACCAGCTCTTCAATCTTCTCGGGCATAGATCCTCCTTGTGTTAAAGCCCCCGAGCTCTTGGTCACTCGTAGGGCAAAAGCCAGAGTTTGCAGCACTCTATCACAAGCGGTAACTACTGTCGCAGGGTAAAGTCAATCGATATTGCATATGCACAAAATTGACCACAGTTGTCGCAAGGCCATTCAAAGATGGCGGTCTGCCTGCTGATTGTGCACCCGCCGAAAATGAATAAACATCTGCATGGGCAGCTCAGAATATCGAATACTCTTACCTATCGGATTTGTGTGCTTTTCCTGCATAAAGTAAGGGTTTGCGCACGTCAGCGTGGTATTCTAGACATACGTTAATTCGTATAAGTTGGAGGTAGCATGTTCTCAATCGGTCAACACGTCATTCATCCGGGTCAGGGAGTCTGCACCGTCGTCGGTTTTAGGGAAGACACACCGCAGCCCATGCTGTTGCTCGAGACCAAGCAGGGACATGCGCAGACGATCCTCATGTACCCCGTGGCGCAGGCCGACCGTCTGCATGCCGCCATCTCCCAGCAAGATGCCGAGCACCTACTGAGCCATTACGACGAGCTGGAGTGCGACACCTTTACCGAGCGCAACAGCTCGCTCGAGGAGACGCACTTTAAGCAGCAGCTCAAGCTGGGTGCGCCCGAGACGGTCCGCGTGGCAAAAACAATGATGCACCGTATTCGCCAGGCCGAGGAAGCAGATAAAAAGCCCAGCTCCTACTACATGCGCGTACTCAAGGAAGCCAAGCGCCGCTCCATCGAGGAGATTGCCGTGGCCTTGGGCGTCACCGAGGAAGACGCCGAAGCCCGCCTATCCCAAGCCGCCCTCAACTAACCTGCCAAAAAGGGACAGGTTTATTTTGGCAGGTTTTATCTGGCCAAACGTCAACAAACAATTGGTAAATGGTCGGGTGCTCCGTTTTGTTTGTAAGCCCCGGCCATTTTTCTATCGCCGCGAAAATGCGTGAAGCCCATTTGTGATGACATCACGCGAGGGCCGTCCAGATCGACGCAACCAACGCCCGCATCCACAGCAAGCGCGCCCGTCTTGCTCAATTACCATTAAAAAGCATCAATTTGAAAACGCAATAACATTTCGGCAGGTAGCAGCTATAGTCGGTAAACTGAATCTCGACAACCGAAGCCTCCGAATGAGGTATCTTCAGCCCATCCAAGCTAAAGGAGGGGCCATGCCGAGAAAACCTCGTTCAAAGTCACCAACCGGTTATTTCCACGTCACGTTGCGTGGAAACGGAGGGCAATTGCTGTTTGACGATGCCGAGGACCGAATCGCCATGCTTCAGATCCTCGATGCAATCCTCCCCAAACACAATATCGAGCTTATCGCTTGGTGCCTTATGGGAAACCATATTCATTTGGCACGGCAATCGTGCAGAGTGTCGCAGGATGTGCTCCGACGGAACTCAAATCCGTCTCCAAGCCACTTCGCAATGAGGCGATTCTCGCGCTTCGAAAACAAGGGCTAACCGTTAAGCAGGTTCAGCTGCTGACAGGACTCGGAACATGGATTATCAAGAACGCGTCCTAGCGTCGCGTTTACCGAGTTACGGATACGGCGAAGCGCAGCTGCCTGCCGCGAGGCGCCGCCATTCGCCAACGTCACCAGGTCAAACAGAAAACGCTTCCGCTGAATAACGTTCAACGGGAGCGTCTTCCCAGATAAAACCTGCCAAAATAAACCTGTCCCTTTTTGGCAGGTTAGGCCTGGAAGGTGTCGCGGTCGGGCGCGAAGGACTGCATGGCCGCGATGGTGCGGTCGAAAAGCTCGGGGAGCTCCCAGCCCAGCATCTCGGCGCCCTGCGTAATCACGTCGCGCGGGCAGCCGGCGGCAAAGCGCTTGTCCTTGAACTTCTTCTTGAGCGACTTGGTCGTAAAGTCCATGACGCTCTTGCTCGGACGCATGATGACGGCAGCCCCGATCAGGCCGGTAAGTTCGTCGCAGGCAAACAGGATCTTTTCCATCTGCAGCTCGGGCTTGGGCAGCGAGGTGTTGAAGTCCGAGGTATGCGTCTGGATGGCGCGGATGAGCTCGGGCGATGCACCCTCGCCCTCGAGGATCTCGGCCGCATAGATGGTGTGGTTCACGGGGTCGTCCTCATGCTCCTCCCAATCCAAGTCGTGCAGCAGGCCGACGATGCCCCAAAACTCCTCGTTCTCGGGGTCGAACTCGCGCGCAAAGTAGCGCATGGTGCCCTCGACCGTTTCGCCGTGGGTGATGTGGAACGGATCCTTGTTGTGCTCGTTGAGCAGTTCAAACGCGCGGTCGCGGGTGATTCCGGCGGAAAGCGTCTGAGACATGGCAATACCTCCAGGTGAGTCGGTGCTAGGACACGGTGTCACTATCGTATATCGCCGCGGCTCAAGCCGAAAGGCAGAAAAGGCATACGGAGAAAAAAGCCGGGCGAACGCGTCGCCCGGCAAAACCGCAGATAAAACCTGCCAAAATAAACCTGTCCCTTTTTGGTAGGTTTAGGGGCGGACCTGGCCGGTGCCGCGGAGCTTGTATTTGTAGGTGGTGAGGGCCTCGGCGGCAAAGGGGCCGCGGGCGTGGAGCTTTTGGGTCGAGATGCCGATCTCGGCGCCCAGGCCAAACTCGCCGCCGTCGGTGAAGCGCGTGCTGGCGTTGGCATACACGGCCGAGGCATCGATCTCATCCAAAAAGCGCTCGCAGGCGTCCGCGTCCTCGGCGATGATGGCCTCGGAATGCATAGTGCCATAGCGGTTGATGTGCGCGATGGCCTCGTCCTCGTTCGCCACGACCTTCACGCTCATCTCGAGCGCCAGGTACTCGCGGCCCCAGTCCTCCTCGGTCGCGGCCACGTAGTCGTCGCCCTCGGCAAGACCGGCGGCGGCGCATGCGGCACACATGGCCTCGTCGCCGTGAATCAGTACACCGTGGTCGTGCAGCACGGCCACGACCGCCGGCAAAAACGAATCTGCCACGGCGCGGTCCACAAGCAGCGACTCGGCGGCGTTGCACACACCCACGCGCTGGGTCTTAGCATTGACGATAATGTTGAGCGCTTTATCAAAGTCGGCCGACTCATGCACGTAGATGTGGCAGTTTCCCGTGCCCGTCTCGATAACCGGCACAAGCGACTCGCGCACGCAGCGCTGGATCAGGCCCGCACCGCCACGCGGAATAAGCACGTCGACGATACCGCGAAGCTTCATGAGCTCGCCGGTGGCCTCGCGATCGGTGGACTCGATCATCGAGATAGCCTCGCGCGGGAAACCCTTGGCCTCGAGCGCATCGGCCAGCAACTCGGCAATCATGGCGCACGAGTGATAGGCCAGCGAACCGCCGCGCAGAATGCAGGCGTTGCCGGTGCGGATGCAGATGCCCGCGGCATCGGCCGTCACGTTGGGGCGCGCCTCATAGACCATGGCGACCAGGCCCAGCGGCACGCTCACGCGGGTGAGGTCCACACCACTTGCAAGTACACGGTGGTCGAGCACGCGGCCGACAGGATCGGGCAGCTCAGCGAGCTTCTCCAAGCCGGCGGCCATGCCCTCGACGCGCTCGGGCGTCAGCAGCAGACGGTCGAGGAGCCCCGCCGAGGTCCCCGCATCGCGCGCAGCGGACATATCGAGCTCGTTGGCGGCGACGATGGAATCGACGCCATCGCGCAGCGCCGCGGCCATGGCGCGCACGGCCTCCTGGCGCTGCTCGTCGCTCGCCGTGGCAAGCGAGGCCGACGCTGCCTTGGCGGCAACGGCAAGATCGTGGACATACGTGGCTATATCGACCGACATGGACGGCCCTTTCTCTTAGTAGTTTGCCAACCATGGTAGCCGATTTGTGCATGCCCTCGCGCATGGCGGTAGAATTGGTCAACCCGAAACACCGCAACGAACGGAAGTACCGCATGGCCCTCATCACTTCGTACCACGTCCCCGGCCTCTATGTCGAGGACCACAGCATCGACGTCCCCTTGGATTGGCGCGGCCTGGAGCCGATGGTCCTGGCCGTCGGCAGCACCATGCGCCGCGGCGCCATGCCGGCGCCCATTGCCGGCGCACCCGAGAGCATCAAGCTTTTCTACCGCGTGGTTTGCGCTCCCGACCGTATCAACGACGATCTGCCACTCCTCCTCTTTTTACAGGGCGGCCCCGGCGGTGAGAGCCCGCGTCCGCTGTCGCCCACAAGCGACGGCTGGATCGAGGAGGCCGTCAAGCACTTCCGCGTCGTCCTGCCCGACCAGCGCGGGACGGGGCGCAGCAGCTGTGTAGACGGGCGCACGATTGCCGCACTGGGCGAGCGCGCCGAGGCGGCAGGCTCCGATGCGGCCCGCTCGCAGGCGGACTTCCTCAAGCGCCACCTCGCCAGCTCCATCGTGCGCGACTTTGAGTACCTGCGCCTGGTGGGCTTTGGCGGCAAGCCCTGGGTCACACTCGGCCAGAGCTACGGCGGCTTTTTGACGTTGAGCTATCTGTCGCTCTTCCCCGAGGGCGTGGCGGCGAGCTTTACCTGCGGCGGCATTCCGCACGTACCGGCAAGCGCCAGCGAGGTCTACGCGCACACCTTCCCGCGTATGGCGGCCAAGACTCAGCAGTATTACGACCGCTACCCCGCCGACGTCGAGCGAGTGGCGGCCCTGGCAGATGCCCTCGAGGAGCAAAAGCCCGCATTGCCCGACGGCTCGCCGATGACGGTCGAGCGCCTGCAGCTCATGGGCAGCGACTTTGGCATGAAGCCGAGCTTTGAGCGCATGCACTGGATTATCGACCACGCGTTTGTTAATGGCGATGGTACGCTGATCTGCGGATCCTCGGTATCAGACAACTTTTTGATGCGCGCCTTCGAGCGCACCAACACGCGCACGAATCCGCTGTACTGGACGCTGCAGGAATTCATCTACGCCGATGGCGACACGATGCCCATTGGCTGGGCAGCCGCCGAGGAAAAGGCCCATCGTGCCGAGTTCGACACCCTCGCGCGCCCACTCATGTTTACCGGCGAGGCCATGTTCCCGTGGATGTTTGAGCAGATGCCCGAGCTCAAGCCCTTCAAGCCCGCCATGGACCTGCTGATGGAAGACACCAGCTGGGACAAGATCTACGACCCGCAGCGCCTGGCCTGCAACGAGGTGCCGCTCCAAGCCGCGGTGTATTTCGACGACATGTACGTGGATTCGGGCCTGCAGCTCGACACGCTCAGCCGCGTGGGCAACTCACATGCCTGGGTGACGAACGAGTTCGAGCACGACGGCCTGCACGGCAGCGTGGTATTCAAGCACCTCTTCGACGAGGCCCTCAACCGCGGAGACCTGCGTCGAATCTTCTAGCAAAGGAGTGTCCCCCATCAGCCGGCACATAAGAAACGTCCCCAAGTGCCGGCACGAGAAAGACAGCGCTGCGGGAAACGATCCGCAGCGCTGTCTTTCTTTATGCAAAGACGATCAAGTTGTCTCGGTGGATCGCGGGCTTCTCGGCCAAGTCTGCCAGCAAGCGGTTGCCGGCAATCTGGTCCTGGCGGCGTCCGGCTGCAAGCTCCAGCACGTCCGAATCGGCCTCGGCGATACCGCGGGCAACAACCATGCCGCTCGGGTCGCACACGTCGAGCACATCGCCCTCGGCAAACGTGCCATCGACCTCGCGAATACCCACCGCAAGCAGGGAGGAACCGCGGCTGACCAGCGCCTTCGCGGCGCCGTCATCGACCGTCACCGAGCCATGCGCCTTGTCGCCCAGTGCAATCCACAGCTTGCGGGGCGCAATGTCCAGGCGCTCCGCCGGCGGATCGAACAGCGTACCCACGCTCTCGCCGCGGGCAAGGCGCACGAGCGCATCGGGCTCCTCGCCCGAGCAAATCACGCTCTGAATGCCTGCCGTCATCAGGATGCGGCTCGCGCGGATCTTGGTAATCATGCCGCCTGTGCCAACCGATGTGGAAGAATCGCCCGCCGAGGCAATGATCTTGGCATCGATCCTATGCACGACTGGGACGAACTCGGCCGTGGGGTCCTCGTGCGGATTGGCGGTATAGAGGCCATCGATGTCCGAGAGCGTCACGCACAGGTCGGCAGAAACCAGGCAGCCCACAAGCGCCGCCAGCGTGTCGTTGTCGCCAAACTTGATCTCGTCGACGGTAACGGTGTCGTTCTCGTTGACGACCGGCACCACGCCCAGTTCCACCAGACGCAGCAGCGCGTCGCGCGCGTGCAGATAGGACGTGCGACGGGCCGTGTCGTGACGTGTGAGCAGCACGAGCGAGGTAAGCAGGTCGCGCGCATGGAACTCCTCGTCGTAGGCCGACGAGATGATGCACTGACCGGCCGAGGCGCAGGCCTGCAGGCTCGGCAGGTCACCGACCGGTTTGCGGTCAAAGCCCAGCACGGGATAGCCACAGGCAATGGCGCCCGAACTCACCACGACCAGACGCCAGCCGAGTTTGCGCAGGGCAGCAGCCTGATCGGCAAGCCCGCCGATAAAGGCGCGGTTGACCTTGCCATCGGCGCCCACCACCGTGGACGAACCGATCTTTACCACCATCGTTTTATAAGAAGTCGTCATACGTCAAACCAATCAACTGTTGAGGGTTCGGGCGAGCTGACGGCCGAGGGAACGTAATTCCACCCTACACCCAAGAAAATTAGCGAGCCCAGGGGAAGGCAGAAGCCGCGGCCATGTTCTTGCGCACGAGCTCGTCACGCACCTGCGCCAGGCCATGCTCCATGCCCACCACATAGGTCTGCGGGTACAGGAAGCGCTTGTAGACCGGATCCAGATGGTCCAGCGCCCAAGCGCAACGCTCGCGTGCGGCCTCGATGCTCTCGCGCGGGGCAACAGCGCTGCCGTCGCGCACGATCGGCGCCAGCAGCTCGCGATACTCAAGCTCGGACACGTCGGTCACTAGAGCGGCATCGTTCACGGCCACGAGGGTATTGCCGCGCGCGGCGCCCTCCCCCGCCAGATGGTCCTCGTCATAGATCATGTCGCAGACCGGGCCGCCAAAGCCGTCGTAATAGCGGCGCACGCGCTGCACGCCCGGAATCGTGCGCTTGTAGGGCTGCTCGGAGAGCTTGACCACCGGAGTCCACGGGTCCGCCTCGCTCGCACGGCGGGCGGAAAGCTTGTACACGCCGCCCAGCGCCGGTTGGTCGTAGCAGGTCGCGAGCTTGGTGCCCACGCCAAAGCTATCGATGGGCGCACCCTGGTCGAGCAGCGACTGAATCGTGTATTCATCCAGATCGTTGGAAACCGAGATCCCCACATAGGGCAGACCCTCGGCATCAAAACGGCCGCGGACATACTTGGAGAGTTTGGCCAGGTCGCCTGAGTCGATGCGAATGGCCGACAGACGCTCGCCCGCCGCCTCCATCTCCTTGGCAACCGTAATGGCATGCTCGCAGCCCTCGCGCACATCATAAGTGTCAATGAGCAGCGTGCAGTTCTTGGGGCTCGACTTGGCAAAGGCACGGAAAGCCTCGAGCTCGGAATCGAAGCTCATCACCCAGCTGTGCGCATGCGTGCCAAAGACGGGAATACCGTAGCGGCGACCGGCGAGCACATTGGACGTAGAGGAACAGCCGGCAACGTAGCTCGCGCGCGCGACGGCCAGACCGCCATCGGGACCCTGGGCGCGGCGCAGGCCAAACTCGGCCACGGGACGGCCGTCCGCCGCCAACACCACGCGCGCCGTCTTGGTGGCGACAAGCGTCTGGAAGCCGACAATGTTGAGCAGCGCCGTCTCGAGCAGCTGGCACTCCAGCGCAGGGCCGGTGACGCGCACCATGGGCTCGCGCGGAAAGACGAGCTCGCCCTCGGGGACGGCGTCGATGTTTACATGCGCACGAAAATCGCGCAGGTAGTCGAGGAATTCAGGCTTGAACATCGCGCCGCCGGCCGGGGCCTGGAGCGATGCGAGGTAGTCAATATCCTCGGGCGTAAAGCGCAGGTTCTCGACCAGCTCGGGCAGCTCGGCGGTGCCGCACATAACGGCGTAGGCGCTGCCAAACGGATGGTCACGGTAAAACGCCGTAAAACAGCCCTGCTCATTGGCCTTGCCGCTCTCCCACAGGCCCTGGGCCATAGTGAGCTCGTACAGATCGGTGAGCATTGCGATGTCGGTGGGATGCGAGATGTCGGTCAAAGCCATGGGGCGACCTTTCGGATGCGTTGTGCAGAGGTTGAGGGTTGGACGAGAGCAGAGCATGCGGACATGACGCCCGATGCAAATCGGTTAGAGCAGGCCCATGCTGGTCATGATCGTGTAGCCCATAAAGACGACAAACGCGACCAAGGCGAGCGCGATGATGATCTTTTGAGCCGGGGCCATACCGGGGATCTCGCCCTCGGCCGTGGGCTCCTTGGAAGTGACCATGCGCTGGGCAAACGTCATCTCGTCACGGCTCGGCTTGGAATCGACGGGCTTGGGGCGGGCGGCTTTTTTAGACTGAGGTTTGGGCTCGGCGGGCGCAGGCTTCGCAGCAGCGGGCCTGGGCGCGGGCGCGGGCCTGCACTCGGATGCGGCCTTGGCAGCGGCCTCCTCGGCCTTCGCATGCTCGGCACGCAGGGCGGCCAGCTCCTCACGCTCGCGACGAGCCTTTTCCTGCTCCTCGCGGCGGGCCTTCTCGGCGCGGAGCTCTTCCAACTCGGCGCGCTCCTCGTCAGACAATGGTTGGGACTCAAGCTCGGCCATAGTGCAGCCCTTTCTTTTTAAAAAAAGCCGCCGACACAATGTCAGCGGCTTATCAAATCCAAGGGTGGAGACGAAGGGAGTCGAACCCTCGGCCTCTGCCATGCGACGGCAGCGCTCTCCCAACTGAGCTACGTCCCCAGGACAAGTTGATATTTTACCTACGGCTCGCCAGCTGTCAACGCCCAATACCCAGTCTTTTTGGGACGGGGCTTTTTTGACTACTTTTCGGATGGTAGCTCGACCCCCACCGGGAGCAGTCTTTTTGGGACGGGGCTATTTTAGCTACCCAGGCAGATAGCGAAAACGATTTAGACGATTAACGGCAGGGGCAGCTAAAATAGCCCCGTCCCAAAAAGACTGCTCAAAAGAGCTACTTTGCGCTGGTGAGGACGCCGGTAGTGTCAAACGCTGGGGTAAAGCTCTCGTCTACCGCACCGCCCTCTTGCCAGAACATCGTCGTAAAGCCCAGGTCGTCGGCATGGTCGAGCACCCGCTCGTACTCCTCGCGCGTCACGGCTCGCGCCAAGTCGCCGCCCTGCTCGCGCATGAGCGCATTGGGCGTGTACTGGTTCATGACCGAGATCGGCACATCACCCACCGTCTGCCACACCAGGTCTAGCACGCGACACGAATCGTCCGCATGCCCCGGCAACACCAGGTGACGCACGATCATGCCGCGCTTCATGAGCCCGTCCTCGTCCACCAGCTCTCCCCCACGGCGCTCAATCTCGCGCGCCATTTGCGCCAAACCCGACACGGCCACACGCGGGTAGTCCTGAATATGGGAGAGCGACTGCGCAAGCCCCGCATCGGCATATTTAAAGTCGGTTAGCCACACATCGACCAGATCGCCGAGCGCCGCCACGGCACTCGCGCGCTCATAACCGCTTGTGTTGTAGACGATTGGAACAACCAACCCGCGCGCCCGTGCCGCGGCAATCGCAGCCGGCAGCAGGTGCGCGTAGTGCGTCGCCGTCACCAAGTTAATATTGTTGGCACCCTGGTCCTGCAGCTCCAGCATAATCTCGACCAAACGCTGGGGCATAATCTCAAGCCCAAAATTGCCCGTCGAGATCTCGTGGTTCTGGCAATAGACGCATTTGAGCGAGCAGCCGCTAAAGAAGATCGTGCCCGAACCGGCCTCGCCCGAAATAGGCGGCTCCTCCCACATATGAAGCGCCGCACGGGCCACCTTGAGCGTGTCGTTAGCACCGCATACGCCGCGCGCACCCTCATCGCGCGCCACACCGCAACGGCGCGGACACAAATGGCAGGCGGGCGAAAAAAGTTCGGTCAACGACGTCGGCATAAAAACATGCTCCAAAACAACGATTCAGCAGCTCAAACGCAAAAGGACCAACCGCGCAGACGGCTCGAGCCCAAGGCGCCGTAATCGTCCGACACGATTTTTGTAATGTCAAGACTGGAATCGATAAAGTGCAGCTTTATGATGTAGGTATTCCGCCCCCCGCGGAGCAACTGGGTGAACCGTCGCGTTTATTTAGGGAGCCCACACAGTCGTACGTAGTACAGGTATCCTTCGTTGTTAAGGACGCTGGAACGGTCGATGAGGGCACCCACCTGTTTTAGGTGGGTTCATTTTCGTAACGTGGGGGGTGGTTTTCTTTTGCCGTTTTTGCCAAAAATAGCCATCGCAGATCCCGTATGACACCCAACGGCACTCGGCAGAACCCCCGCCACCATCCCAATATCTGGTAAGCGCGTGATTATCGATTGGCGCGATTCCCCGCACCCCCTTTGGTCGAGTATCATGGGTCAGCTATACCCTTTGCGGCATGGCATCCTTTGACCTTTTCCTTCGACGCTTGGCGGTTTTTGATACATGGCTTCATCCACAAGCTACATACCGTTCCTTTGCGTGGCAGCCGCGGCATTTATCACGACCTTCCTCACGGTGCCCCTGGTTAAACGTCTGGCAATCAAGCTCGACGCCGTTGACTATCCTTCAAAACGCCGTATCAACACCAAGCCCATCCCGCGCTTGGGAGGTACGGCGGTCTTTTTGGGCCTGGTCGTTGCCTGCATCGTTCAGATTATGGGCACCTGGCATCTGGGCTGGCCGCCCGTCTTGGTCCCGCATCCGCGCCTGCACATTAGCTACCCCATGCTGGCGCTTTCTTTTACCGTCATTTTTGCGACCGGCGCGATCGACGACGTCTTCCAGCTTAAGCCCAAGCAAAAGCTCGCCGGCCAGGTCCTCGCCGCACTCATCGCCTGCGTGGGTGGCCTAAAAATCGGCGTCATCGTCAACCCGGTTGCCCCCGGCGAGATCATGCTCGGCTGGCTCGCCTATCCCATCACCGTGGTCTACCTGGTGGCGTTCACCAACATTATCAACCTCATCGACGGCCTTGACGGCCTGGCCACAGGCATCTGCGGCATCGCATCGTTCACGATGTTCTCGATGGCCGTTCTCTCGGGCCGCATCGATGCCGCCGCGCTCTCCATCGCGTTATTTGGCGCCTGCCTGGCCTTCTTGCGCTACAACTTCAACCCCGCGAGCATCTTTCTGGGCGACTCGGGGTCGCTGCTGTTGGGCTTTGCGCTTGGTTCCATTTCGCTGCTTAATGTGAGCCGCACCGCCGCGCTCACCTCGCTTATCATTCCGCTCATCGTTGCCGGTGTGCCCATCATCGACACGTTTAGCGCCATCGTGCGCCGCAAGCGCGCCCACATTAGCATTGGGCAGGCCGACAAAGGCCACATCCACCACCGCCTCATTCAAGAGGGCTATAACCAGAAGCAGGCTGTGCTGCTTATCTATGCCTGGTGTGTCCTGCTTTCGGCCGGTGCGGCCGCCATCAACCAGGTCGAAGTCCCCATGCGCGTGCTCATCTTTACCGTCCTTGGCATTGGCTCGGCAGCCTTCGCCAAGCACCTGCACCTGTTTGAGCCCGTGCTACGCCACCATTACAACAAGCGCACGCACGAAGACGAGCTGATAACCCCCGACGACCCCGCCTTTAAGCAGGAGGAGCAAGCGGCCGAGGAGCGTAAGGGAGAGCGCCACCACAGGCATTAAGGTTTGCTGCAGAAGGTCGCTCTGCTTACCGTCGGCCGCTCGTGACCGCGCCTCGACCGCCACGCATGTCTCGCCTTACCACCCCCTTGCCCACTTTCGCCCGCCCCTCTCAATAAACGCGTTATCATCTTGACCCATGAACATACGTTAGGAGCAATCATGCCAAACGAGAACAGCTACGAAGTCGCGCTGCAAAAGAGCAACGCCATTCGCGAGGGCCTGGCCAAGACGCCCGAGAAGTTCACCATGCTTTCCGGCGACCGCCCCACCGGCCGTCTGCACCTAGGCCACTACTTTGGCACCCTCAAGGGCCGCGTGGAGTTGCAGAATATGGGCGCCAAGACCAACGTGCTCATTGCCGACTACCAGGTCATCACCGACCGCGACACCACCGAGCACATCCAGGACAACGTGTATAACATGGTCATGGACTACCTTGCCTGCGGTATCGACCCCGACAAGACCATGATCTACACGCACTCCGCCGTGCCCGCCGCCAACCAGCTCATGCTGCCGTTCCTGTCGCTGGTCTCCGAGGCCGAGCTGGCGCGTAACCCCACCGTCAAGGCCGAGATGGAGGCCTCGGGCCACGAGCTCACCGGCCTTCTGCTCACCTATCCGGTACACCAGGCCTGCGATATCCTGTTCTGCAAGGGTAACGTTGTGCCCGTCGGTCGCGACCAGCTGCCGCACATCGAGCTCACCCGTACCATCGCCCGCCGCTTTAACAACCGCTACGGCAAGGTGTTCCCCGAGGTCGACGCGCTGCTGTCCGAGACCCCGCTGCTGCCCGGCCTGGACGGCCGCAAGATGAGCAAGAGCTACGGCAACGCCATCAATATCTCGATGACCGCCGAGGAGACGGCCAAGCGCATCAAGAAGAGCCAGACCGACTCCGAACGCATGATTACGTTCGATCCCGAGAACCGCCCCGGCGTGTCCGGCCTGCTTTCGACCGCCGCCATCTGTACCGGCCGTTCCGAGGTCGAGATTGCCGAGGAGATTGGCATGGGTGGCTCCGGCCAGCTCAAGAAGTACGTGACCGAGGCCGTCAACGGGTACTTCGCACCGATCCGCGAGCGTCGCCAGCGCTACGAGAACGACCTGGACTATGTGAAGGACGTCCTGCACGAGGGCAACCGTCGCGCCAACGAGATTGCCGAGCAGACCCTGGCCGAGGTTCAGGACGCCATGGGCATGGTGTACTAGTCGAGACCAATAAACAACACTCAAACTAAACCGCCGCGATTGGCACAATCCTCGTTGCGGCGGTTTTGTTTTCTTCAGAGGTCGGTCGCCGAGATATTCAGCCGCTTGGCAGAACCCCTAAGTCGCAAGCACCTTGAGGCTATATCCTGTTAAGCAATGACACCCTATTGTTTAACATGCGGCAGCTTTTACGGCAGACCCGACCGACCGGAAGGAGTCCCATGAGCTCAGTTGCGTTTTGTACCTGCAACGACCGGAAATGCCCATTTAACCCTGTCAACCACGAGAAGGGCTGCACACCGTGTATCGCTAAGAATCTGCACGAGCACGAGATTCCAACGTGCCTGTTCAACGCGATTTCTCCCGATCGGCTTGAGGCCGATAAAGACGAGTGGTCGTGGCAAGCGTTCGCGCGGCATGTAGAAGCATATCTGGGAAGCGACAGCCCAAGAATCCCCGCAGGCGAAGAAGCGCCGCAGGGATTTACCAAGATCGGTTGCTGTAAGCGGGACTAACAATCAAAGTTAGTGCCCCCCTAAAACCAAACGTCAGTACCTCATTATGGGATAACAGACCTGATGGGTTTGCCCCATGCTTACAGGAAAGCGCCCGCCGACCATGGCAGCCGACGGGCGCTTTCCTGAAGTACACCGTTGAATCGCACAGAGGGGAGGAATGCGAATCAAACTCAACAGGGCAGGCTTTTTCATCGCCTATGGCCTGCTCCGTTGCTGCATACAATATAGTTCACCATTTTTTACTTTGTAGCATCAAACCGCGCCGCCACACCTTCTGCATAAGTTAACCCCGTTAAACCTGCCAATTAGGGACAGGTTTATTTTGGCAGGTTTTATCTGGGGAAACATCAATGGAGCCAGCGTTCCACCACAAAGAGGACAGGCACCTTTGTGGTGGTCTTGGCCACGGCAGAGCCGCTAGAGCCCTGCTGGCCAACGACAGGCGGCCAAGTCGACGTGCATGGGGTCGACAAACGTCACGCCCTCCCCCAGCAGAAGTTCGCGCTGAGCATCGGGGCCGCCAAACGCAAAGCCCTCGCAAATGCTGCCATCGGCAAACACCACACGATGGCAGGGAATCTGACCAGGGCGCGGATTGCTGTGCAGCGCATAGCCCACGTACCGCGCACTTCGTGGACGGCCGGCGAGCAGCGCCACCTGGCCGTACGTGGCAACCATCCCCTCAGGGATCTGCTCGACTACCTCGTACACCCGCTCAAAAAAGCCCTCAGACGCCATCGATGCTCCTTTCCGCCCGCAACAGCATAAATCAAATAATCCCTCGGGGACGGCAGGGTTGCGGATCATTTGCGGCCTCCGTGCGGCCGATGGTCCGCAACCCCGTCATCGCCGAGGGATCACATGGCATGGCAGGTAGCGTTTGCCCAGATAAAACCTGCCAAAATAAACCTGTCCCTTTTTGGCAGGTCGGTTAGTTGGCAGGCTGGAAGAAGGCCACGGCTACGGCACCGGGGCCTACATGAGTGCCGATGGTGGCGCCGATGGTGTGAACGGGCAGCTCGCCCTCGGTGTGGCCAGCCCACAGCGTCGCACTATCCTCGATATACTTCTTGAGCACCGCATCCGAAAGGCCCGTATAGCCGAGCGCCAGCGGCATGGAAAAGTCGACGCCCGCCTTTTCGACCTTTTGGTTCAGCAGGTTGCGACCGTTCTTGGAACCGCGCGCCTTGCCCAGCTGCACGATCAGACCGTCCTCGGCAGCCACCACGGGCTTTACGTTGAGCAGCGTACCCACGGCGCCGGCCGCAGCAGACAGGCGACCGCCGCGCACCAGGTACTCCAGCGTCTCGAGCAGGCCGATAACCACCACGCGGTCGCGCACGGCCTCGACCGCCGCCGCGATCTGGGCAGCGCCACGGCCCTCGTCCACCAAGCGCAGGGCATACTCGACCAGCACGCGCTCGCCCAGGGTGACGTTGTTGCTGTCTACCACGAACACATCGCCGCCCGGGGCCTCGGCAAGTGCGGTACGGGCACTCTGATTGGTGCCGGAAAGCTTAGCGCCCACGGTAATAATCACGGCCTCATCGCCGGCTTCACGAACCTCGGCGATAGCCTGCGAAAACGCGTACGGGTTGACCTGACCGGTCTTGGGCAGCTCATCGCGCTCCACGAGCATCTCGTAAAAGCGCTGGTGATCGATGTCGACGCCATCCATGTACACATCGGTACCAAAGGTGACGGACAGTGGCAAAACAGCCAGTGCCGGGTGCTCCGCCGGCGACATATCGCTTGCGGAATCGGTAATTATACGAATGGACATAGCGAATCCTTTCTTGCGCAGGTCCCGCGCAGGGAATTTTGACAGCAATGCCCCGGCACGGTATACGCGCTCAAACGGGACGATGCAGTTGTTAGTGGGAAGCAAATGCCTAGGCGGCTCTACAGCTCGCGCAGGGTGTCGAGAATCGTACGCAGCGACGCGTACATCTGCTCGCGCTGCTCCACGCCCATGGCCTTGCCGGTGGCGTCGAGCACCTCGCGAATAATGCGATCGGCCTCATTCATGCTCTCGCCGCCCAACGTGGTCAGGCGAACCGGGGCGCGATACTTAACGGCGGCATCGCCCGAATCGTCGACCTCGACGTAGCCGCCCTCTTCCAGATGCGCCAGCGTGCGCGAGACGGCAGCGCGGGTCACGCCTGCCATGCGGGCGAGGTCGGCACCAGTCAAGCCGTCCTTGCTGCGCTCAAGATAGTACAGGCACATGATATCGGAACCCTTAAGACCCAGCCTTGCGCCCTCAGATGCCTTAATGCGCTGGATCTCCTTGTAGAGCCCGCTAATCAGTCCGACAAAATCCTCAAAACGTGTCTCGTCGTTCTGCTGCATGGGAGACGACCGCCTTTCGCTTACATGATGCTAACGGGTAAACATCTTAGCCGCATGCCCGAACCCCCGTACCCAAATATCCCAATTGTTAACTCATCAACATAAAAACCACCACAAAGGGGACAGCACCTTTGTGGTGGTTTGGGGCATCAATAGGTTCTAGGCGCCACTACAGCTCCATGCAGGGGTTATCGCGGGTCACAAGCGTCTTGACGACAACCGTCGCTCCCAGATAGCGCTCAAGCAGCTCGGCTAAGCGATCGATCGCGGCCTGACAGTCCCCCATTCGCTCGGGCTCAACACACTCAATCGCCAGGAACGCATCGGCAGAATCGTCGGACAGGGCCGTTCGAACGCCGTCGCGCCAGTTCCAGCAGCGGCACACGGCGCCCGCATCATCGATGTAGGCGAGCTCGCCGGGCAGCGTCGGATCATCTGCCTCCTCGCCAAGCGGCAAGAACGCATCGCCACCGTCGGTCACCTTCAAGCGAAGGTCTCCCTCAATCGCGTGCAAATCCTCGCCTCCCACGGGCAGCGCGTAGGTCAGCGACACCGTGTTGTAAATATCCACCGCCGGTGTGATATGACCGACCGGCTTGCCCTTGAGCACGCGTTTAAGCAGGTTCTCGATTGAGCAACGCGCGCCCTTTTTAGTCTTGAACAGGCGATAGGCCTCGCGCCAAGCCTTGACCGGCGCGTTCTCGCTGATGGTATCGCTTGTCAGATGACGCTCCGCATCGATATTGGCGCGATCGAGCAGCGCCGCAATCGCGTCCACGTCCTCTTGAGGAATCGTAGCCGCGGGCTTCATGCCCTCCACGACCACAACACCGACCGCCGCCTGTGGAAATAGCTCCCAAAATGAATCCTCGGCAACAAAGCTCTTCATACGTGCTCCTTTCGCAATTCGCGCCAACGCGAGCGCCTAAACAAAAAGCGCCCTCACAACGGCCACCTTCAAAGTCCTACGGTGCCGTCACAAGAGCGCTTACGCTGCCCCCATCCGGAGAAGGGGACGATATGTCAGGCGCATTGTAACCCGAGTCATCCACACGAGCAAAACCACCACAAAGGCGCCTGCCTCTTTGTGGTGGATATGGACTCGAGGCGACGCTAGTGGCGGAGTCCCAGCAGGCCGCGGCCGCGATGACGGGCCTCGGCGGACACCTGAGCGTGCGGGCCGGCGGCCTTGACGGACTCGGGCAGATGCGAGTACTTCTTCTCGAAGTTCTCCTCGAACATCACCGCCAGGTTGTGCGCGGCCTCGTCGTAGCGCGCTGTGCTCTGCCAGTACTGGCGCGGCACCAGGATGCCGTCCGGCACACCGTGGCACGTGGTGGGAATGTCGACATTAAAGATATCGTCGTGCAAGAACTCGCTGTCCTCGATGGTACCGTCGAGGGCGCGTGCGACCAGGGCGCGCGTGTAGGCAAGCTCGATACGATGGCCCACGCCATAACCGCCGCCAATCCAGCCGGTGTTGAGCAGATAGACGCGGGTGCGACCGTCGGCGATACGCTCGCCGAGCATCTTGGCGTAGACCATGGGGTCGAGCGGCATAAACGGCTCTCCGAACAGCGAGGAGAACGTGGGCGTGGGCTCGGTGACGCCGACCTCGGTACCGGGGATCTTGGCGGTGAAGCCCGTCACAAAGTGATACATGGCGGCATCGGCCGTCAGGCGCGAGATAGGCGGCAGCACGCCAAAGGCATCGCAGGTCAAAAACAGCACGACGCTCGGGGTGGTGCCCATGCCCTTGGTCCACGCGTTGGGGATATGCTCGACGGGATAGGCAACGCGCGTGTTGTGCGTGATCGAGACGTCATCGTAGTTGGGCTTGCGGTTCTCGTCGAGCACCACGTTTTCGCAGATCGCGCCAAAGCGAACGGCGTTGAAGATCTCGGGCTCGTGAAACTCGTCCAGGCCCTCGCACTTGGCGTAGCAGCCTCCCTCGATGTTGAAGATGCCCATGTCGGACCAACCGTGCTCGTCGTCGCCGATCAGCAGGCGCGTGGGATTGGCCGAAAGCGTGGTCTTGCCGGTGCCGGACAAGCCGAAGAACACGGCGGTCTCGTGCGTGACGGGATCCATGCTGGCCGAGCAATGCATGGGCAGTACATCGTCCTCGACGGGCAGCAGGTAATTCATGACGCTGAAGATGGACTTTTTAATCTCACCGGAGTAGCCGGTGCCGGCAACCAGAATCACGCGCTCCTGGAAGTTGATGACCACGGCGGCGCTGGAGTTGAGGCCCTTGATGGCGGGGTCGCACTGGTACCCGGGTGCCGCGAGCACGCAAAAGTCCGGCTCGCCGGTGCGCGCAATTTCGCGAGCGAGCGGACGGGCGAGCATCTGCTTAATGAAGAGCGCCTGGCTCGCGCGCTCGCAGGCAACGAGCAGGCGACGCGTGTGGTTGCGGTCGGCACCCGCCATGCCGCGCGTGACGAACACGTCGCGCTCGTTGAGGTAGTCGACGATACCGACCTTGATGGCCTCGTAGCTCTCAATCGAAAGCGGGCGGTTGACGGCGCCCCAGGCGATCTTGTCGTGAACATCGGGGGTGTCAACGATAAAGCGGTCGTTGGGAGAACGGCCGGTGCGCTCCCCCGTCTCGATTACCAGCGCGCCGTTGGATGCCATGCGGCCCTCTTCACGGCGGATGGCGTGCTCGACGAGCTCCGCAGCAGGTAGATCGACCAGCAGACGCGGCTGATTCTCGGCGGGATCTTCGACCAGCGTAATACCAAAGTTGGACAGAACTTCTGCAGGGGTAACACCAGGCATGGGGCCTCCTTTAAAAGCGCGTCACGCGGGCGCGGCGCGCACTTTACTCACGTAAAGTTCGTTGTACCCGATATGCAAAAACGTTTTTGTGGCAAGGGCGGCAAGCCCGCCCAACGGTCAAAAATCCCAGGCAAGCGGCCTAGTCATTGGGTAGTCATTGGGGACGTTCTTAAACGACGAGTCGTTGGGGACACTCTTGAACAGGCAACATTCAAGGAGTGTCCCCGGATGCCAGCACAAAAGGAACGTCCCTAAGTGCCAACTATAGCGGCAAGCCTTGGCCGAGCATGGCGATGGCGCTCATAAGGATCAGCATGCCGGCGGCGTAGGGCAGGACCGCGCCCAGGAGCTCGGCATCCTTGCCGCGCACGTGCACGGCGGCCAGGCCGATGGCAAGCGTCTGCGGCGAGATCATCTTGCCGGCGGCGACGCCAAGCGCGTTCAGCGCGACCATCCAGTAGTCGCTCACGCCCAGCGCGGTGGCAGCCTGGCTCTGGATGGGACCAAACAGCATGCCAGAAGACGTACCCGAACCGGTCACGAACGCACCGACCGCGCCGATCCACGGAGCCAGAATCGGGTACAGGCCACCGGCGACCGCAATGCAAAATGCGCTGATCGAAGAGATCATGCCCGCATAGCCCATAACCTTGGCACAGCCCAGAACCGAAAGCATGGTAATGACCGTCGGCATCATCTGCTTGACGGTCGCGGCCAGCACCTTGCCCATCATGCGCGGCGAAGCACCCTGAATGGCGCCGCCGACAAACGCCGCCAGGAAAATCCAGACGCCCGGCGTGTTGATCCACGAAAACGTGAGCGTGCCGGGGTTCTCGCCGCAATACACCTGCACCTGGCTCGCAAACGGTGCGAGCGCAGCATGCACGGCAGGCACCAGGTTAGACGTTCCCAACAGCAGCACAAAGATCAGGATGAAGCACGACCAAGCCGAAAGCGCCGACTTAGCGGTGAGCTGCTCGCCGGCCTCGGTATTCATGTGGAAGCGTGCGTCCAGATGCCCCGACTTCTCGGCACGCATGGCAAGCGCAGCTGTCAGCGCGAGCGAAACGATGGAACCGACGACGACGGCAAGCTCGGGACCCACAAACATAGCAACGACAAGAGCCGCACCGGCAAAGGACACGCCGGAGAGCACGGCGATGCCCGCCACGCCGTTCAGGCGCTCGGCAACGCCCGCAACATTACCCTGGTCATCGGCGACACGACCCGCAACCAGCACGATAAACAGAGGCATCATCGCAAAGAAAGGCGCCAACTGCACCATCTGAACGGTCGCCAAATGTAGCGGGTCCAGGCCCACCAGACCGGCAACGGACACCGTGGGAATGCCAATGGAGCCGTAGGGCGTGGGCACGCCGTTGGCCAGCAGACAGATGAGCACGGCGGGCACGGCCTCAAAGCCCAGGCCCGCGAGCATGCCGGCGGGAATGGCAACGGCGGTGCCAAAACCGGCCATGCCCTCCATAAAGCCACCAAAGCACCAGGCCACAAGCAGCGCCAGCAGACGGCGATCGCTGCTGATGGAGGTGATCATGCTGCCGATCACGTCCATGGCGCCCGTGCGAACGCACAGGTTATACGTGAACACCGCGGCGATGATTACCAAAACGATGGGCCACAGGGCCATCAAAAAGCCTTCGAGCGAGGCGGTCGCGATCTGCGCTGCCGGCAGGTGCCACCATGCGAAGGCAAGCACGCACGAAAGGACAAACGATCCGATGGCGGCTTTCCATGCTGGCCATTTAAAGCACAGCAGCATCACGACAAGCCAAATGATCGGCACAAGAGCCAGCAAGAATGCGGCGACGTCCATAGGTAGAAGCTCCTTGGTGCCGCGCGGGCGGCATCGGGGTATCACATAACTTCAACAGGATACCTCACGCTCACCGACAATTTACTGCCGCCCCCCGAAAATATTGAACAATCCGTTCAAAAACATGAGTGACACCGTCGCGTCTATACTAGAACGCAGCAATAGAAAGGACCCGCCTTGAGCATCTCGCCCCTCGATAGCATCCGCCGCGCCATCGCCCGCCGCAACGGCATCGCCAACCCCGCTGTATCGGGCGGGGCGCACGGACAGGGCGGCCGCATCGAGAATGGCCTCTTCCCCGCCTCGCACACCGCCGAGGAGCTCGCGCGCATCCAAGAGCTAAGCCAGCGTAACGCCGGCGGTCCAAATAGCGGCCAAGCCACGCGTCGTCGGCGCGAGCGCGATCGCGAGCCCGGTCCTGTCCGCCGTATGGTCAACGCCTGGTGGAACCGCCTGCTCGGCGCCGTCTACGGCGGCGGTTTCTCCACGCAAGAAGCCGAATACGAGGAGCACGCCACCAGCCGCGACTACCTTTGGAATACCCTCGGCACCGCCGTGTGGGGCATGGCGTTTCCGCTGCTCACTATCGTGTCCACGCAACTCGTGGGCGCCGAAGAAGCCGGCAAGTTCTCCATCGCCTTTGTCACCGGCACGCTCATCATGATCGCGTGCAACTACGGCGTACGCAATTTTCAGGTCTCGGACATCGACGAGAAGACGTCCTTTGCCTCCTACCAGCTCAACCGCTGGCTTTGCGGAGCGATCGCGCTGGCCTGCGGCCTTGCATACAGCAGCGCCCGCGGCTACGACGCGCACATGGCGATGATCGGCCTGGGCGTCTACCTGTATAAGGTAATCGACGGCGTGGCGGACGTGTACGAGGGCCGCCTGCAGCAGGCCGACAAGCTCTACCTAGCCGGCATGAGCCAAACGCTACGCTCCGTCGGCGTCATCGCGGTCTTTAGCGCGGCACTGTTCCTCACGCGCAGCATGCCCATCGCGGCCATGGCTATGGGTGTTACAGCGATCGCCTCGCTTGTGCTGGTCACCGCCCCACTCGCCCTACTCGAGACCGAAAAATCGCGTCGCGTGAGCATACGCGAAGCCGGCCGCCTTTTTGCGCAGTGTGCCCCGCTCTTTGGCGCGCTCTTTTTGTTCAACCTTATCGAGAGCATGCCCAAGTTTGTGATGGAAGGCACGCTGGCCTACAAATATCAGCTGTATTTTAATGCCCTGTTCTTTCCGGCGCAGGCCATTTTGCTGAGCATTGGTTTTATCTATAAACCGCAGCTCTTGCGTTTGTCGAGCATTTGGGCTAACCCGCGCAAGCGTCGCCGCTTTGACTTAATTATTGTCGCCGTCATGGCGCTGGTCGTGGTTATCACTGGCGCATGCGCCGCGTTTATGGCAGGCCCCGGCATTCCCCTTATGAGCTTTATGTACGGCCTCAACTTTGAGCGCTACCGCACATTGGCGCTGCTGATGGTCGTCGCCGGCGGCATCACCGCAGCCATCGACTTTATCTACGCCATTATCACAGTGCTGCGCCACGCCGGCGATGTCACCAAGATCTACCTCATTTGCTTTGCCGTGAGCGTGGTGGTGCCGATGATCCTCATCAACCTACTGGGGCTGATGGGTGCCGTCGTGAGCTACCTGGCTATCATGGCCCTACTGCTGGTGCTGTTGATTGTCGAGTACGCCCACATTCGCCAGCGCATAGAGAGGGACCGGAATCCGTACGGCGTCTAATTAGCTGCCCCGGTCACCGGAATTTGCGATGGAATTACCCGGGCTGGGGTCTTGTTGCGGACAATATGCATCACGCAAAACTAAGTGAGTAGACTTTTACCGAATCCCCGACCACACCGACAAAGCACAAGTCTGTGACCTGCGGTTTTATTGATGCAAATATGTTGGGTGCTCGGCATTTCAAAAAAAGTCTACTCACTTAGCCAGCGGGCAGCCAAATGATTATGTAATCCACGTCCCAGAAAAATCATTTGATGGGCAGAAGGGCAAAAGTAGTCAAAAAAGCCCCGCCCCAAATTAGCTACCCTTTGCACCGATTACTCGCCAGGGAGAATGTTCGCGTAGAACTCCGCCCCGTCGTCCAGGCGCAGGATGCCCACGCGGCCGAACTCGGAGCCGGTGGCGGCGGCGCAGTCGATGTCGATGCGGTCGGGAACACCGGCGGTATCCTCGCCGCCCAGGCGCACAATCTGTCCGCGCCCCGACTCCTCATCGAGCCCTGCCAGGCCGCCTACCTCGCAATAACGCCCGAGCGACACCGTGGGCGTGTGACCGCTCACCACGACCGGACCCTTGCCCTCGGCAGACAGCAGCCCCGTCGGGGCATCCCAATAGCCATGCCGAATCCACAGCAGGTCATCGGACGACTGCACGGCGAGCATTTGCTGCAGCAACTCGCTATCGGCATCGACCGCTCCCCTGCCGTCACCGCAATCGACACCATGCTCAAGCAAAAACGCACGCGCTGCCTCGGTCTGAATACCGGCGTGCACCAGCAGATACGGCCGCTCGGCAGTCTCTGCCACCGCATAGAGCGGCAGGGCGACAGCCCAGCGCACCAGCTCCTCGTATGCCTCAAACTCCATTTCGTTGAGCTGCTGGCGCGTGGTCCAACCGCCGTTGATATCCCAGGTCTCGGCATCGAGCGGGTCCTGGCCGATGATCGCGTCGAGCATAATCTGCTCGTGGTTGCCCTTGAGCACGCGCGCGTTGGGCAGCGATCGCACCAAGTTGATGACGCCGACCGGATCGGACCCGCGATCGATCATGTCACCCAACACGTACAGCGTGTCGTCGGACGTTAGCGAGATCTTGGAAAGGGCCTCGTCCAGCGCGCGCACGTGCCCGTGAGCATCGGATGTCACATAGATCGCCATGGAACGCCTTTCCCTACCTTACGGCCGAAGCCCGGAGCCGCAACTAAAACTTCAAGTTGAACTTAAATGTTACCCATTGTACTCCGTTGCAATAAAGCTGGGAAGTAGATACGAGCCGCCGCCAATAGTCTAGAAAAACGGCTCCGCCTGTGACGATATCACGAACGCCCTCCGTTCAACCCATAAACCCACCATCTTTGGGTACAAATAACCGCAGACAACTGACCGTGCCACGCCAACCACCCAGGAGCGGACACTATCCATGAACCAGATACTTCTTTTTATCGGCCTCGTCATCATTTTGTGCCTGACCATCAAGCCCGTCGGCAAAAAACTCCCCTTCCCCACCCTGCTCATCTTTATCGCGCTGGGCATGCTGCTGGGCGTCAACGGTCCGGCGCACATCGACTTTAGCGACTACGCGCTCACCGAAACCGTCTGCAGCACGGCACTGCTGTTCATCATGTTCTACGGCGGCTTTAACACCAACATCGACCGCGCCAAGCCCGTCGCAGTACCCGCAGTGCTGCTGAGCACGCTCGGCGTTGTCATTACCGCCGGCATCACGGGCGCCTTTGCACACTTCGCACTGGGCTTCGACTGGATCGGCGGCCTGCTGCTAGGCTCGGTCGTGGCGTCGACCGATGCGGCGAGTGTCTTTAGCGTGCTGCGCGAGCACAACCTTTCGCTGAGGGACGGCACTGACTCGCTGCTCGAGGTCGAATCGGGCTCCAACGACCCCGTCGCTTACATGCTCACCGCCGTGCTCGCGACCCTCGCGGCCGGCGGCGACATCAACATCCCCGTGCTGCTCGCCAAGCAGATCATTCTGGGCGTGGGGCTGGGCCTTGTCATTGGCTGGGCATCGGGCCGCCTGATCGAGCGAGCGCACGCAACAGCCGAGGGCGCGCAGACCATCTTCTTGTTCGCCGTGGCCATCGTCGCCTACGCGCTGCCGAGCTACCTGGGCGGCAACGGCTTTTTGGCCGTATACCTGGCAGGCATTGTGCTGGGCGCCAGCGACATCACCGGCAAGGTCGAGATGGCGCACTTCTTTGACACCCTTACCGAGATGGCCGAAATGACCATCTTCTTTTTGCTCGGCCTACTCGTGACGCCCGCACGCCTGCCGCAAGTGCTGCTACCGGGCCTGGTACTCATGGCGTTTATGCTCTTTGTGAGCCGCCCCATCGCCGTCGGTCTGCTGTTGGTGCCCTTTAAGACGAACCCTCGCCAGGTGGCGCTCGTAAGCTGGGCGGGCCTGCGTGGCGCGGCTTCGGTCGTGTTTAGCCTCTTTGCCGTGGTGGCCGGCGTTCCCGGTGGACATGACCTGTTTGACCTGGTCTTTGTGATTGCCGTGTCGAGCATTGTGGTGCAGGGTTCGCTACTGCCGGCGGTGGCGAAGAAACTCGACATGATCGATGCGGCCGGCGACGTGCGCCGCACCTTTAACGATTACCGCGACGAGGACGGCATGTCGTTCGTTAAGCTCAAGGTGGGCGCGGGCCATCCGTTTGCCGGTCGCTCGCTTGCCGATATTGGCAGCGCCACGGACATGCTCGTCGTCCTGGTGCTGCGCGACGGCGCGCACCCGGTGCTGCCCAACGGCGACACCGTAATTGAAGAAGGGGACCTTCTGGTTATGGCCGCGCCGACGTTTGAAGAGCGTGCCGAGGTAACGCTGCGCGAGGTCACCGTGACACCCCACGGCCGCCTGGCGGGGCTGCGCCTGCGCGATGTGCCACAAGGCAAGCACCCCTTTATCGTCGTGATGCTCAAGCGCGACGGCCAAACCATCATCCCCGACGGCAACACCCATATATACGCCGGCGACGAAGCCGTCATCGCCACGCTGGCGTCGTAGCGGCCAGGGGCAGCCGTCCCGAATTGGCTACATTTGAGCACCAATCGCCCCGGCTGGGGTCTCGTTGCGAACAATTAGCGCCTCTCAAAACTAAGTGAGTAGACTTTTGCCGAATCGCCGACCATGTCACCAAAGCACAAGTCTGTGACCTGCAGGTTTATTGAAGCAAATTAGTCGTGTGCTCAGGATTTCCAATAAAGCCTACTCACTTAGCCAGCGAGCAGTCAAAATAGAACGGTCGTGAGCTCATTAGACTCCATTGCAACGGCTTATCGTGCATTTTCGCGCAGCTGCGGATGCAGGCGCCCTATGCCAAATTAGCTACCCTTGTCACATTCCTAGTCATCGTCGACGGCAAAATCACGGAGGTCGAGGCCTTCGCGTTCGGCTCGGTCTAGAAGCTCTTGAGGGGACTCATCCTCGATATCCACTACGTCGAGCATGGCAGCCGGAAAGCCCACGCCCACTGCACTCCCCGCGCGATCGAGCAGGCTCTCGCGCAGTTGGTCTACATCAACGTCGATCTTCATGGTGTAACCTCCCACCGGGGAATCGCGTCCAAACAAACCGCACATCCCAAATGATGTGCAATAAACCCCAGATACGGTCATAATAAAATAATGAACATCTGGGAGGTTGCGGACGATGGATAAGCTCGATGCCATGACGGAACAAGTCAGAGATTTTTGCGACGATCGAGGCTGGCGCAAATATCACACGCCAAAAGAGCTTGCCATCGGCATGGCGACTGAGTCCTCCGAGCTCCTTCAGCTCTTTCGTTTTATGAGCGACGAGCGCATTGCAGAAATGTTCGAAGACACCGAGCAGCGCCAAGTCATCGAAGACGAAATTGCCGACATGCTTCTTTTCCTCCTGCGTTTTGCCGATTTAAATAGAATCGATCTCCCAGCTGCGCTCTCGTCCAAACTCAAACGCAATGGCGAGCGCTACCCCATCAACGCATCATCCAACGAATACAGAAAGGCGGGCCACCGTGAGTAATGAGTTCGCCCTTCGGCAATACACGCTTCCCCTGCCCCAGCCCTTTGAGACAAGCGAATCGCTTCAGGACTTTGGAACGCCAAAGCCTGGAGCCCATCATGACGAAAGTTGGCCCGTCCTTTACATTCTTACCAACAGCAGAAACAAGACGGCATACATCGGCCAAACAACCAACTACCAGCGCCGTATGAAACAACACGCTGCAAACGTGGACAAGGATTTCGATCGAACACTTCTGATCGACAACCCTACATTCAATCAATCAGCGACATTTGAGTTTGAAAACAGGCTCATCGAACTGTTCTGTGCCGACGAAAAATACCAGGTCACCAATGCCAACAACGGCTATGCCCAATTCGATTATTTTGAGCGGCCTCAATATCGCCAGAAGTTCCGAGACCTCTGGACAAAGCTTCGCGAAGAAAACTACGCGATTCATCCGATTGAAGAGCTCGAGAACTCCGACCTGTTCAAGTTCTCGCCTTTCAAGACGCTTACGCCCGACCAATACGAGACGATCGAGACGATTTATAAACGTCTCGAACAGGAGCATGAAGACACAAAACATGGCGGCTCAAAAAGAGAACGTATAACCGTCGTGAATGGCGCGCCGGGAACAGGTAAAACAATCCTCGCCATTAGTCTCATGTTCAAAATCAAAAATGAGCCCAACCTTTCCGGCCTGCGAGTCGGTTTTGTCACCCCGATGGATTCTCTGAAGAAGACCCTCAGGAAACTCACGCACTTCCTTCCAGGGCTAAAGCCTGGCGATATATTGAGCCCCAGTGACGTAACCAAAAATGATCGTTATGACATCCTACTTGTCGACGAAGCACATCGACTGGGTAATTATCTAAGCATGGGCGCCGGCATTGGGGCTTTTTACAACACCTGCAATCGCCTCGGCCTTCCGCATACGAGCAACCAGGTTGACTGGATATTCAGATGCTGTGACAAGGCGTACCTGTTCTACGACCCCAAACAGCAGGTTCGCGCATCCGGACTCAATCGAGACGGCCTTGAGCAGCGACTCAATCAGCTCGAAGAAGCGGGCATTGAAACTGAAGAGTTCAGCCTAAGCACACAAATGCGCGTACGCGGTGGTGACGAATACCTCGATTTTGTCTATGACTTACTCAACAACAAGGCGTATATGCATACCGGCATGAAGTTCAACGAACTCTTTTCATCGGAGCCTTACGATTCGCGAGCCGGGGATCCGGACAGCGATATCCCCAGATACCAGTTTGGAATCGTCGACCGATTTGAGGATTTCTGTTCCCTGCAGCAAGCCAAGGAAGAAGAAGTTGGTCTATCCCGCATGACAGCAGGCTTTGCGTGGAAGTGGGAGACGAAGAAACACAAAGACGCGTTCGACATCGTCATTGAGGGCATCCCCAAACGTTGGAACTCGAGTCAAAAGGATTGGGTTAACTCCCCCAATGCCGTCAACGAGGTTGGATGCATCCACACGGTGCAGGGCTACGACCTCAATTACGGATTCGTCATTCTGGGGCCAGACATTTACTACGACACCGATAAAGGAGCCGTCTGCGTTAACAAAGCGAACTTCAAAGATGCTGTCGCAAAGAAAAAGGCGAGCGAAGATGAGCTACGGAAGATTATCGTCAACGCCTACTATGTCCTCATGACGCGTGGCATGCTGGGAACGTATCTCTATGTGTGCGACCCCGCGCTCAAGGAGTATTTGTCGCGGTATATCCCGGTGATATAGGCTGGCGCCCACACATGACATGAATAGCAACGAAAGCAGCAGCGAAGCTCCTAGGAAACAATCTCGGATTCACAAAGGGCGGTGGGGCGCGCCGGCGCCCTATCCAACCAATACTGCTCCCAGAACATTTGCGAGCTTCTTGGCGGGGCGCCTATTCGCTTTTTCACCCATCGCCACGAGCGCATGGTTGCAGTCATCCCCATTCATGTCGCAAACAATTCTAAGCTCATGCCGTGCCCTCGAAGCAGCTGTATAAAACAGAGTTCCAGGCTCAGGCATGTAGCTCATGGACGGCTGTTCCCATAAGGCTTGATCAACATCAATCATAATTACCGCAGCAGCCTCCATCCCCTTGAACTTCCTCACCGTATGGACGGGAACCTTCTGACCTTTCCATCTCTTTAAGCTCAGATCGCCAGTGAAACAACTCGACAGCTTAGAGTTTTCCAGTGTCTTGCATGTGATAACCACAATGTCATTAATACCAGCGTTCTTGAGTAGATCAATGTGCTTATCCACAAATGCCTCTTGCGCGGCGGCGTCACAATCAATCATAAGCAATGGAGGTTTTCCGAGCCTAGCCATAACCTGCATTCTAAAACCATGCGCTTCACCAAGAGCACTCAGGGAAGACCTCTCGATAGCCTCCGTATTCCGGCAGTTTACATAAAGCGTTAGCTTGCAATCGGCATCCATAAGGAAGCTGGGCATAGTTGAGCCTTGGACAAACTGCCTTTTGTCGTAGAAGAGGTACATCGTGCTTTCCGGCCTCGAGTCCACGATAGAACGCAAGGTTTCGAGCACCATCGCATCTTCAATGGGTTTGAGGCCAAAGTCTTGGCCTTCATCTATTACGATGTGCTGATAGGGAAACGAGTCAGGGTGCTCCATGAGTTCTTCGGTCAGGCTGGCGTAGTTTGGCTCGAGAGAATTGCAGACCTTGCAGGCGTAGCCCGGAATTGTATAGACGTCAATTTCCGGGACATCGTCGCACCTTCTAGTAATCTCTTCCTTCAAAAGCGAGTTAAAGCACAAAAAGAGAACCCTGCCCGTACAGGCGGCCTGCCTAGCTCTCTCAATTGCAATGAGAGTTTTGCCAGTTCCTGCCGCCCCGTTAATTACCGCTGTCTTCTGATCCTTTATGAAATTCAACACGCGAGCTTGCGAGTCCAGCAGCCTTGCGAACACGAAGTCGTTATATCGATAGTCCACCGAATTCGTCGGGACGATATCGAACTCCGGCAAGAGCACTTTATGCAAGACCTCTTGAGCCTCGGTCTTGGAGAGTCTCGTCTCCCTTCCCCCGACTTCCATACTCATGATGCGAACTATTTGAGCAGTTGGATCTCCAAGGTCTGTCTTGCACAGAGTAATATCGCGAGAAGCCTCGGGGGAATAATCAATAAAGCCAAGTTCATGTGCCCCCAGGGACGGAAGCCAAACCGCATGAGCAACCTTGCACCTACCGCAAAGCTCTCCTAACCCTACATCCTCAAAGCGATTAATGAGCTTCCATTTGATGCTATCCGCCTGCCGATAAGGCCCTCCATGCCTCCTCATCGATATGCCGCTACCGTATAGCCACTCGCCATTTTCGCAGCGAATCTTTCCCGCCTTCGCCTCGATGACAAGGATACCGAGCCTGCGATTAAACACGACGAAATCGGCTTCCCTCTGCTCAATAGCGTTTCCATCCACAACATCCAACATCTTGTATGAATGGATAACCGTAAAATCATCGGGAAGCTTGCTCAGCGCGTAATAAATCTCCCCCTCACGGCTCCGATCGTCGTATTCAGCCGGGCCAAGGCTCGGTATCATTCTTGCAGCCACAGCTACGCCTCTTTATAAATCTCGTCCATCACATCTTTGGCGGAGCACTCGCCAACGACAAACAGGCTCCAACCCGAAATGTTGCGCCAAGCAGGCCCAAATACATCTTTGAAATCGCTCGCCGCTTCTTCATCAAGAAGAATGACCTTGGACTTACGCCAAACAAACGTGGCGTAAGCGCTGTCGCCGCTAGCATTAGATAGATCCACGTCTTTGTCCGGAGTCTCCCAACGCAAATGCGGATCGTAGCTCGCCATCTCGCAAACCAGTTCGGCCCATTCATCCGTAGAACCAGATTGGATTGACAGTTTCATCGCTTCGGCCAACGATAGCGCCTTGTTGTTTGCGCCATCATCAGAGGCATATAGCTCAAACCCAGCAACCGAGTCCGAGGAATCCGGCTCGCAATCGAGTTCTTTATCCTCATCGGCATTGCCGGCAGAACAAACGGAAGGCGATACAGCAAGAAGAGTCCCCAAAATTCGCTTTGCAGCGCCTCGAGAAAGATTCGCCTGCACAGCTTGGTTGTAATAATTTGCAATACAACCGTAGCAGCAAGTTTCTTCACCGCATCCGCAATGACCGTCTACGACCTTATATGCCTCTTCAATTAGTTCCGCCACCTCTTTGCTGAGCTGGCGCACATGACCGGCTCCTCCAGGCACGTCATCATAGATGAGTATTGAGAAGCTGCCTGCATCATTTTTGTATGTAGTCCCTCCGAGTTCGGTCTCGGGAACCTCAAGGATTTTAGCCGCAGCGGTAACCAGCGCCCACATCACAGCTTCCCAGTCGCCATCGCAGCAAACCGTCGCCGCATCAAAATCAAATACGAGCTCGAGAACGTCGCTCACAAATGCCGTACCCAGTGCGCTGAACCTATTAATCTTTGGAGCAGCGCCGCTCTTCTCGCACCAGTAGGCATGTTGAATCTTCTCTCCACCAACAGCAGCGCGATTGCAGTAAGAGCAGACTTGGAAGCCCTTAGCAGGGCTATTGAGCACACAAAGTTGCCCGTTCTCGGCATATTTTACTTTCACCGCACCGCCAGGAAAACAAAACTCTCCGGTCGCAGTCTCGTTAGGCCAGTGCTGGCTAAAGTGCACCGATGCATACCCCTTTGGCCTCGGCCTTCTAAGCCCGATGCCTTTTTTGTTTTCTGTGCCGACAAAACCATAGGAAGGTATGAGCATATTCTTTTCGAGAGCAAACTCGGTATGGCAAACGGGGCACTCGCCTTTATCACTGTAGTTTTCAATGGGCCATACAAATGTTTCGCAATTTGGGCACTTTCCATACCTGCGCTTTCGCAACTCTTGCCCTTTCGGCTTTCTGAGTCCGACGGACTTCCAAAGCGTCTTGCCGGCAACGATTTCCGCCCCCGGTGCATATTCCCTAATGGCTTGACGCATACCCCTAGAAAGCTCGAGCCTGTTCTCACCTACAGAATTCTCAATATCAAGAAGATGGAGCTCTACGAGATCAGTCGGAAACCCGTACTTAGGCAATACTCCGTTCTCGGCAAGAATTGCGATAGTTCTCTCCTTCTTGAGTGCATCCCTAGACTTTAAAAGCTTGGATGCGAGAATGTCGTTGACGCCCATATTCAGCTCAATACCATCCTGAACACGCTCAAAATCAGCATGCTTAAGGCTATGTGCCAGGAGAAGCCTGCCACCGCCTCCATTCTCAGCCGAATCGATTGGCCCAACGAGCTTTGCTATCCACCCCCACTCGTTTACGCCAACTTCTTCCGCCACAGGCATGCCTTGCGGAACAACGCGGACGAGCTGTTCATAGACACTCTTTGGCCGCGATGCAAGGAAGCGGCGAAGATCTTCGAGGCCTTCCGGCTCCGATTTAGAAAGATCCATAAAGTCGTTGTATCCATGAGAGTAGTCTTTGCCCAAGCTCCGGCTCGCGTAGCGAAAGAACTCAGACATAGCGACAGCGAAAACATGCCGTATCGCAATGGCATCGTTATTCAGATAACACATTGGCACTCTCGTGTTGCCGCCAATTATCTTGGCTGGGTCCTCAAAGTACGCGACATCATGGGGCCGCAAGCGAGCAAATGTGATGGCATATCCAGGCTTGCCAGCGCGGCGTCCAACGCGTCCAGCACGCTGTGTGTAGTTTGCAGTGCTGGGCGGAACATTTCTCATAAAGATTGCCCTCAAATCACCGACGTCTACACCCAGCTCAAATGTCGTTGTGCAACTCAAAACATTAACGTCGCCCTTAATAAAATCGCTCTGTATTTCCCTGGCCTTTTTAGAAGACAGCTGCGCCGTATGCTCTTCGATTTTGAGAGGAAGCGCCTCATCTTGATATACCGTTTTATAGTAGCGGTCTTTGCCTCTTGCCTCTGCGAAGCTCATTTTCACCATCGTGCCGTTGCATTTCGTTGTCATGCAAACACCATGCGTATCCAGGTGAGTCTCACATCCGCACGCATCACAACGATAGACAATATCATCGTTGGAATGCGGATACATAGTCCAAATATCTCTGCCAAGCCTAAAGTGTTCACGCGAATCGATCAGATATCCTTCGCCCCTAAATAGCTTGCAACTTAGATACTCCCCCATAAACTGGAATAGACTTTGCAGAATCGGGCGAACGTCCTCACGGGTCAGCTCGATACCGTGGACCCTTTTGACGTACTTGCGAATAAAGGCGCTGCGCTTATTTTCTGTACCACGTACCGCATCTCCCGCAAACTGAACAATATCCTTTGACGCAGAGCTGTCGCTCTCAAGCACGACAAGGTTGCCGCGCTTCTCATGATTGTTTCTTAGTTCAGGGACCCCTTCAGGAACCTCGATAACGTTTTTCTCTCGGAGCAGTTCAAGACAGGTCCTTGCAAACAAAATGTAGTCTTCGCATGAAAGCCAGGTGGCCCCATCGGCATTAAGTATATCCACTTGCCTTGCGACAAGCTTTTTCGCCCCAGGATGGGAAAACCCCTTGTTAAATTCAGTAGGCTCGATCCTTACAACGCCAAGGCCTTCAAGGCTGTTCCGCGAATCCTCGGCCGCAAGCTCATCGAGAACCCAGGCCGTCGCCTGGCCCCTCTTGTTGGAACCCAAGACCCCCGGATATCGCCTCTTTGCAACACTTGTTATCCAATCAATAACTGAGCTCGGCTTACAGCCTTCACCGTCGCGAGACAGAGCCTCCACCGCTTCTCTTATCAGCTGACGACGTGTGATGTTTCCATAAGTTCTGTCCAATGCGGGCGCGAAGAAAGCCGCGTCCTGGCGCTTGTCCGAGAAGCAAATAACACTTCCGGCCCTGCGTTCTTCATCGAGGTCTGCAAACAAATCATCCTCGTCAGCCTCCTCATCAAAAGGAGGAATATCCCTGACTAAGTCGTAGCAAACGACACTGCCCGCAGCTTCAGGCGAAACGCGCATAGGCTGAATTGCCACAACGGACTGATATCCACAATGGCGACAACGCGCTTCTGCCTCATCTGCTTGTTTTTTCTCGTTTTGGTTGAGCGCAATTGGGATGCGGGCGACAATCTCATGCTCGAAACGATGAGCACCACCCTCGGCTTCATGATACAAAGACCCGCATATCGGGCACAGCCATTGGATCTTCTCATCGGGATCTCTCTCCGATTCGTCAGAGAGAAGACGGTAATAGACCCTCGGAAGAAATTCGTCGTCGGAATCCGTTCCTTCATGTCGAGGACTAAGCCACGCAGTCTTCACCTCGGGATCGGAGCTCTCCTCACCAAGGATGTATGCCTGCCCACAGTGGCGACAGACCGACACCTCATATACAGGAGTATCGTTTACATCGTCATAATGCTCCGCAATCGTTTTGTGAGGAGTCAGCTTACGTGTATGCAGATTTAAATAGATGCCCTCAGGAGCACGCAAGAAGGAATGGTAGCGACTCGTAAGAATGGGGACATCCTTGGAGCGCTGCGCAGAGGAAAGCACCTCAACCATGGCAGTGAGGATCTCCACACCTCTCTTATCTCCCGTGAGCCCTTCGATCTCAAGCTCCTCAATGGTGTCAAGATCAGTGAGGTCGAAAAGACGCTCGCAGCGTCTCACCAGTTTTGCCGCAGACGATTCACCCAGAAGGATCTTTCCTAGTCCCATTAGGGGGGACTCGCCGTCTAGTCTCGCTACAACCTCTTCAGGAGCTCCACCAGATGCGAGTGTGCTGCGAATGTCTTCTACGTTTACGTTTTCAGGATCGGAAAGTTCCCTGCGAAGTTCCGCCCAAGTGTCTAGAGAAAGCGTGCCCCAAGGCTTTTCGTCAAGAGCATCTTGGGGCTGATCTTTCTCGCTCGTGATGACATCGAGATCTGCGGGATCACCCGAGAAAGGCTCGCCAAAAAGATCCCGAGCAAATTTAGCCACCTTCGGCATATCTTCTTCCGAGCCGATTGTTGCGGAAGTTGCGTAACAATGAAGCTTGGGCAGCTCCCCCGTTTCCGATTCGATACGAGCCTTTACTCGACGCAGCAAATATGCGATTTCGGTGCCAAGCGCGCCCGAATAAACGTGCGCCTCATCGATGGCGATATGCCGCCAGTTTGCACCAAATGCCCCTTCGAACAGCGGCGCATCCTCCGGACGTAGAAGGAGATACTCAAGCATAGAGTAGTTTGTAAGCAAAATGTTGGGTGGGTTCTCACGTATTTTCTCGCGAGAGATGATTTCATTTGGCAGTCTAGTTTGATCCGGGTTTTCGTCTTTCCACTTACGGAGAGCCACGGACTCTTTCTCCTCAGTGTCGCCGGTATAACGCCCGAAGGTAATATCGGTCCCCTTCAGCAACTGGCGCAATCGTTTAAGCTGATCGTTTGCAAGGGCGTTCATCGGGTAAAGAATCATGGCACGGACGCCAGCGGAGCGCCCACTCTTTTCAAATTCTGAGAGGATGTCATTCAGAATCGGAAGCAAGAAGCACTCAGTCTTACCCGAACCCGTGCCCGTAACGACGGCGTAATTACACCCGGCAACGCTCTTTTCAATAGCCTTAACTTGATGCACATATAAGGGGCGATAGGGGTCAAAATTACGTGCCTCTCCGCCGCCTAAACTCATCATGCCCTTGCAGAGAAGTCCCTCGTCCACCAGGTCGGCCACAGTTTTATCCTTGCGGTACGGAGGCGCCGCCTCAAGAAACGGTCCCTTTGCAAGATATCCCGGCTCGCAGAGAATCGTCTCAAGCTGCTTCTGCAAATCCGCGTCATCAAAGTGAATAGTAGTGGCAATGTATTCACGATAAGAGTCCTCCACTTTGCGCGCAGTCTCAATGGGGTTGAATTCTTTTACATCCGTCATTATTTGCTCCCGCTATTTAAGAATGATACTGGTCGCGTATTCTCGCCGAGGGTCTCCAAAGAAGTCGCTCGGTGACATTTCAACTGCGACCTCTCTCTTGTTGCCCAGCTGCCTCACCACGCTTGATGGAAGGGCGACCTCCGCAGAGCCCTTTTCCGCAAAGGCCGTAGCAATCGGCTTTTCGCCTCTTTCCTTATACTTGGAAAGTCCGAAAAACCTGAAATGAATGTCGCATAAGGGCTTGCCTTCGAACCGAAGGACATACCCAAGAGAATCGGCCGGCAATAACTTCCAGCCGTTAATGCCGAGCCCTTCAGCGCAGTCAAGCATTTGAACATCAGTCCAGGCCGGCTTCAGTTCTCCCGTTGACACGTCATCGCCATACCACAGGGACAGCTTCAAGGGAAGGCGGATGGGCGCCTTATTATCAGCTTGTTGTAAGAGACTTGCATGCCTAAAAAGATTGAATCCGTATTCGCCAGGCTGCTTGAGTGCCTTGAAGAAAAGGGGTCTTGAACCGAGTAACGCCAGCACGGCCCTGTTATACCTCCAACCATAGGAGACAATCTTAAAGTTTGCCGCGCTAGGACCGAGCTCTAACGCATCCGCCAAACAGATTGGACGCTCTTCGGATAGATTCGCTAGTCTATCTGGTATGTCAACATCTATTGCAGCAAGGGCCAGCTTGGCATCAGTTTCTTTGCCACTCCCTTTCGATCGGATGCGAACGCGCAAGAACTCATCCTTCAGGAGAGCCTTCGCTTCATACCGCTCCCACGCATTGAGAGAATCGGGGCTGTCGCATTCGCCTGCCATATCAGCCTCTTCACGAATACGCACAACATCAATGGGAAGGCACGCCTGGAAACCATATTCAGCTACAGCACGCCCGTGATCAATGCTGATGGACAGAGGCCTAAATTCTTGTATGGGTACCACTGCGAATCGGTAGCGGAAAACAACCTTACCACCGGCAGATTTCTGCCTCGCCTCTAGGACGCATTCTTCAATATGCCAACTGAATAGACTCGTTTTTGAGGGATTGAGTTCTATTCTTGCAATACCTGAATTTTCAGTATCGTCCTCATATATGGCGCAACGAGGCATCGACACCAGCTCGCCATCGCAGCAGCACATGATGTCCAAGTCTTTTAGGGCGCTCGCGCCATCAAGCGCTTCAATGCTCACAGAGGGCAGGCCGTCGCTGGTATTGAGTTCGTTCGGAACGCACCCATACAAGTCAACGCCGTCGCTCGTTTCTCCGATAATGCGATGCTTATCAACCTTTGCGACATAACGTTCTTGCCAAACGGCAACTTCCTCGCCCGTAAGCTCGTCAACAACCGAACCTGCCGAACCGGGCTCAACGTCGTAGATATAAATCTGGTTATCGTTCCAATCGCCAGAAGCCTCATACTCCGAAACGGCTTTCATGCCTTGCCCGGGAACGATCTTGTATCCGTCTTTAACAATGTATGCGATACGACACTTTTTCGTTAACCGCTCGTTCTTGCCACGCAAGCGATAGAAGCCCTTAGCGTCCTTTATAAATTCAAAACAACCGGGCTTGTTCCTACTGAACGACTGGCTCAAAGAGCTAAGCTCGATGTAGTCACCCGCTCGCTCATCTTTCTGCATGAGCTTCAATTCCACGTCGTAACGAGCCCGAGGGTTAACGGCAATACTGACGGCATTCAAAATGCATTTTCCGACACTCATATCGAATTCAGAGCTTGCCTTTAGCTCGCCGTCAACATAATAGTCAATCTTGTCACCAGCAAAATGCAGCGGGAACTGTTGGCGCGGCCAGCGCATGGTCACAACACCCTCAGATAAATCCAGCTGCAAACTGGCAATCGGAAGATAGATTAATCGGTGGGTGCCACTTCTCCGCTCTTGCGTCTCAGCAGCAGCCCTTCCTCCGGTCGCCAAGGGCTGCACACGCTCTTGATTGTCACGAAGGGCCTGCATTGCAGCTTCAGGCAGACCGAAACTAGATAGCATCGTGTAGCGGCTTCCAGCCCTATTCGTGTCAACAATTTGCGCCGCCACGCGCATGGACGCCTCAAATAATGGAGCAATGGTTGAATCGGGCGCTTTCTCAAGAATGTTAAGGACTGCCTTTTCGGGAGCATACCGACTCTCAGGGTTCTTTAGCTCCCTAAGAACGGAGCGCCCGTCCATCTCTCCGCCAAAACCTAAACTGCCTTTAGAAACTTCTTTCGCAAGCGGAAGTAATTTCTCCCACAGGTTTGACCAAGAATCTTCCGATAAGCCTCCGTGGAGGAGTGTGGTGTAGAAGTAGTAATTAACTTCCTCATCACGGCCGTACAAAGGCATTCCACGCTCTTCAACATGTTTCATGAAAATATGCTTTACAAGCCCCTGTACGTTACTGTCGAAAATGCCAAGACTCGCGAAGAAATTGCCCCATAAGTTATGATCGTTGAAAACCCTGCGCGCCTTGTCAGCAACATAAACCATAAATGCGTTCGGCAAACACCTATCAATCAGCATCAGAACAATGCGAGGTTTTGTCGGGTAACGTTTTATGAGTTCTTCAAAAGCAGCGCTGAGCTCATCAAGGTCTGCCGAGAATTCCTCAAACGTCTGATAAACCATGACGTTTTCAGACCTTGAGTCAAGGTCGTCAAAGGCACCCCGAGCTCTTTCTTCAAATTCCTCCAACTTTGCCGAAAACAACCCATGCGAGCGTGTGAGCGGAAAATGGCTCAAGTCGTATTCATATTGCTCTATCAAGGACGCTGTCTCGGTATTTGACTCGCGAGGAGATTGGCTTTTCGGCAGGACTTTCACGTTCGTCGTATTCTCGACCATCTTGGGCTGAAGCATGGAGGCCGCGAAGTCGTCGGGGGCCGCACGGTATTTCTTTCGCATCCTTATGATTGAATCGGCATATCTGCTATCAAAACGAGCGTCTATTTCTTTATCGGCAAGAGACAAAAGATCGGGCAAGTAGCAGAAGCCAGCTTTCTGAATTGAACGCTTCAGCCGTACATCATCAAAACTAAGCTCCGAGATGGACGTTTTCTCCAACCTCTCCAAGTAGTTCGATTCGCTCATCAGCATCCCCTATGCCGCGATTGCATTTGATGCCGTCATTTTTGGCCTTTTATTAACACCGGTCTGGCATGACGTGCTTTTAATCATACCGTGAGAAACATACGCAACCCAACGAACAAAGCTGTCCAATGGGCCGTTTCTGCAGACGGTCGTTATCATCCGGTGAACAGCGCTTGGAAGTACCTGCTATAGCTCAAGTGTCTTTTATTGCACAACAAAACCGCCGCCAAAATGATTCGATTGTGAACATAGATGCACGGATCTGCCGACCGGGAGTCTAGGTTTTCCCTACGGTCTGTCGCCTTGCCCCAATCCCGCAAGGTGCCCACACGCTATTATCGATATAAATTGAATGGGCAAGCATTACAGGAGGGGCTCTGCGTGCCAATTGAAAAGCAAGTTCCATACTTGCAAAACGCTTCTGGCTCGGTAATTGACAACCACCACGAAGCTCATAGGGCTGTCCGGCACTCCATCGCCCGCGGCTACGCTGACCTTGTCAACGGCCGCGTGCGTCCTTGGAAGCAGGCAAAAGCAGAGGCAGATCGGATGCGAGCCATCAGGTAAGGTCACCTCTCCCCCATGTAACCATCCTGTAAATCATAGCGGCGCGGTCGAGTTTTACCGTGATGCGGTCGCGCCTGGCGCTCCACTGTGCTAAAGTATCCCGAACGTTCAAACGACTACGAGGGGAACTAGAAGATGGCACGTGTGCACAACTTCTCAGCTGGCCCGGCCGCGCTGCCTACAAGCGTGCTCGCCGAGATCGCCGACGAGATGATGGACTACCGCGGTTGCGGCATGTCCGTGCTCGAGATGAGCCATCGATCTAGCATGTACCAGCAGATCATCGACGACGCCGAGACAACCCTGCGCCGCCTGCTGAGCATCCCCGACAACTACCGTGTCCTGTTTTTGCAGGGCGGCGCCACGCTGCAGTTTGCGGGCATCCCCATGAACCTCATGCGCCGCGGCCGCGCCGGCTACGTCGTGACCGGCAACTTCGCCAACAAGGCGCACCAAGAGGCCGCCAAGTACGGCGAGGCCGTGCTGCTCGCGAGCTCCAAGGACACCAATTTCGACCGCATTCCCACCATGGCCAATATCAACGCGCGCATTGCCGCCGAGGCCGCGGGCGACGGGCTCGACTACGTCTACATCTGCCAGAACAACACCATCTTTGGCACCATGTACCACGAGCTGCCCAACTGCGGCGATGTGCCGCTAGTCGCCGATGTCTCGAGCTGCTTTCTGTCGCAGCCGCTCGACGTCGAGCGCTACGGGCTCATTTACGCCGGCGCGCAGAAAAACGCCGGCGCCGCAGGCGTGACCGTGGTTATCGTGCGCGACGATCTCATCGCCGATGGCCCAGCCTTTGCGCAGACGCCGCAGTACCTGGACCTTAAAACCCAGGCCGCCAAGGGCTCCATGCTCAACACGCCCAACACCTTTGGCATCTACGTGTGCGGCAAGGTATTCCGCTGGGTGGAGCAAACCGGCGGACTTGCCGCCATGGCCGAGCGCAACTGGGCCAAGGCCAACCTGCTCTATGACCTGCTCGAGCACAGCGAGCTGTTCCATGGCACCACGCAGGCCGGCAGCCGCTCCATCGCCAACGTCACCTTCCGCACCGGCGACGCCGATCTCGACGCGGCCTTTGTCGCAGGCGCGGCCGAGCACCAGATTCAAAACGTCAAGGGCCATCGCCTGGTGGGCGGCATGCGCGCGAGCGTCTACAACGCCGTAACCATGGAAGACGTGCAGGCACTCGCCTCGTACATGAAGGACTTCGAAGCGCAGCGTAGTTTGAGTCCGCGATCTAACTAGCCCGCAACCCGCGGGCCGACCAGCCACTTCAAACCACTTGTTATAAACAAACCCGCTAAGGAGTTTTTCATGCGCAAGATCAAAACCATCGACGACATTACCAAAGACGGCAAGGTCGAGTTTGGCGAGGGCTACGAGTTTGTGGGCACCGCCGAGGAGGCCGACGCCATCCTGATGCGCTCCACCGACCTGCACGGCTACGAGCTGCCCGAGGGCATCCGCGCCATCGCCCGCTGCGGCGCCGGCGTCAACAACATCCCCATCGAGGAGTACGCCAAGAAGGGCGTCGTCGTCTTTAACTCCCCCGGTGCCAACAGCAACGCCGTCAAGGAGCTCGTCCTGGGCATGCTGGTGCTCTCGAGCCGCGGCGTGGTGCAGTCGATGAACTGGGTGCGCGACAACGCCGACGACCCCGAGATTCAGGTCGATGCCGAGAAGGCCAAGAAGGCCTTTGTGGGCCGTGAGCTCAAGGGCAAGCGCATCGGCGTCATCGGTCTGGGCAACGTGGGTTCCAAGGTCGCCAACGCCTGCGTCGATCTGGGCATGGACGTCTACGGCTACGATCCGTTCATTTCCGTCGAGCACGCGTGGGTGCTGAGCCGCGAGGTGCAGCGCGTGGGCACGCTCGAGGACCTCTGCCGCGGCTGCGACTACCTCACCGTGCACGTGCCCAGCAAGGCCGACACCATCGGCATGATCAGCACCGAGCAGATCGACCTGCTGGCCCCGGGCGCCGTGCTCATCAACTATGCGCGCGAGACCATCATTGACGAGGACGCCGTCGACGCAGCCCTGCGCGCGGGCAAGCTGAGCTGGTTTAGCTGTGACTTTGCCACGCCCAAGACGGTCAAGATGCCCAACACGTTTATCACCACGCACTCGGGCGCCGGCACCGGCGAGGCCGAGGCCAACTGCGCCGATATGGCCATCAGCGAGCTCAAGGATTACCTGGAGAACGGCAACATCGCGCACAGCGTCAACTACCCCGCCTGCAGCATGGGCAAGGCGCGCGCCGCAAGCCGCATTGCCTGCCTGCATGCCAACGTGCCCAACATGATCGGCCAGATCACGGCGATCCTGGCCAAGGACAACGCCAACGTGCAGCGTATGACCAACGAGTCCGCCGGCGAGAACGCCTACACCATGTTCGACACCGACGAGCACCTGGACAGCAGCACCATCGAGGCGCTCAAGCAGATTCCGTCGATGTATCGCGTACGCGTGATCAAGTAGCGTCGGCGCCAAGCCTGCCAGACAAGCCACGAAGCCTATTCGCCCCCGTTTTAACGAAATGGGGGCGAATTTCGTTGTTCCCGACGGCTGGAAAAGTGCTACCCAGAACAAGTTATTTCGGATAATCGACAGTACTACCCAAATCACTAAGCACACCTGCTTTGATAAACACCTTTATCAGTGGTTTTAGTAGGTAAAAATCGATCTCTATATGCCAAATTTAAGTTGACTGTCCATTTTCCGAAATAACTTGTTCTGGGTAGCGTTTTTAAAGCCTATTTCAAAGAGCAACTGAAGCCTTTTCGTAACCAAACCCTAGCTCACGCGACCGTTTTCCACCCGCACGGCTACATTCCCGCCCAATCGATAAAAATCTCCTCACGAAGCCGCCGTTCGAGCTCCTGCTGCCGCGGCGTCTTGTCTTTCAACGGCACATCGAGATAGGACATGATGAGTTCCATCACCACGCGGAAGGCATCGGAGTCGACCAGCTGACCATAGGTCATCAGAACGACAGGATATCCCATCGCTTGAAGGGCCGTCGTTCGATCGGAGTCCGAGATCTTGGATTCTATGGATCCGTGAATGGCTTTACCTTGACATTCAACCAGGCACTCTCTGCTGCCGTCCTTATTTGACAGCAGGATATCGGCGTAGCGCCTATCAAGCCCCGAAATCAGGCGGGCGCTGCGCGTCATGCGAATCTCAACGTTATTGGTAAGGCGCAGCCCTTCGCCGCCGCGCAACCTCGTAAGGCCAAACAGCATCGAAGCCTGGACCTCGAGCGGCGATGCCACAACCCCCGTAATACATTTCGCGGCACGCGTGAACGATTTAGCACCGCGGAGCCCCTGGATCTTATCGACGTACTCGGTTAGTTCAGAGAGCTCAATCAAGGGCGGTCGTTTCCACAGGTCCGTTGGATTCCCCGAGGTATCCTTTACGTTTTCCCAGCCCAACCGTGCGTCACCCCACCGGCCCCCATATGCCTGCTCAAGCGCCGACTTTACCTGAGACGCAATCTTGCACACGGCAAAGGTGCCGCACATCTCATACATGCACATGATCAGGCGCTCATTTGAGACCGAGGAAGCCAGGGTCAGCAGGGTAAAGAGCGGGGACGCGACATCAAGGCCAAACTCTGTCTGCCGCACGGAGCCAAACGGCCTCTCCCCGTTCCAAACATGCCTGACAATGCGGCCGCCCTTACGCCCGCAGAGGCCCTGCGCCAACACGTGTAACGGAGTGCCCAGGAAATACTTGACGAGCGGGTGCTCACAAAGATGCTCCCTGCGCGGATCGTCCACAGAATCGGGCAGATCCGGCATTATTGCCAAGACCTGTGGAGGTATCCGGTGATACCGAAAGGCAGATATGTCGCACAGCATGTCGTCCATGAAGGATACGTACCCATTGCGTCGTTTGCGAGCCTGCCCGGACGCCAAACGCGATGGCTCGGCCTGTGAACGGTTAATACTGCTACGCACACGTCGCGAATTTTCCAGGTGGCTTACAATCGGTTTTGGAAACAAACTGATTGTGAGGTTGCATATGGTTGATGAGAACTTTGCCTGGCGGCTTACGCAGGAGCTCGTGAAGATTGATAGCTCGGACCCGGGCGCCTACGAAGGCGAGATCGAACACTTCATTAAGAGGCTCATTGAACAGCAGCTGGCGCAGCTTGATAGTCCTGCGCTCGATGCCGTGCAGATTGCAGAGCTCGAAGTACTCTCCGGGCGCCGCAACCTTATTGTCACCGTGCCGGGTGTGAGCGACGAGGCGCGACTCGTCTACATCTGCCATATGGATACCGTCACCCTAGGAGATGGCTGGGACGCGGACACGCCGCCGCTTGGGGCGGTTGTGCGCAACGACAAACTCTATGGCCGGGGCGCCTGCGACATGAAGGGCGGCCTGGCTTGCGCCATTACCGCGCTTGTCCACGCACTCGAGCGCGTGGCGGCGGATGGTGAGCTGCCCCACCGCGGCTTCTCGCTTATTTTCTCGGTCGACGAAGAGGACTTTATGCGCGGCTCCGAGGCCGCCATCGATGCCGGCTGGGTCGGCTCGCGCGAATGGGTGCTGGACACCGAGCCCACCGACGGACAGATTCAGGTGGCGCACAAAGGTCGCACGTGGTTCGAGATCGAGATGACCGGCGTCACGGCGCATGCGAGCCAGCCCTGGAAGGGCGCGGATGCCGTCGCCGCCATGGCCGAGGCCGTCTGTGCGCTGCGCCATGCGTTCGCGGCGTTGCCCGGACATGAGGAGCTGGGGGCTTCGACCATCACGTTTGGACAGATCGAGGGCGGCTATCGCCCCTATGTCGTGCCCGACCGCGCCAAGGTCTGGGTCGATATGCGCCTGACGCCGCCGACCGATACGGCCGCCGCGACGCGCATGGTAGAGCAGGCCATCGCCGGCGCCGAAGCCACAGTCCCCGGTTGCCATGGAAGCTATACCGTGACAGGCGACCGCCCCGCCATCGAGCGCGATCCGGTCTCTCCCCTTCTAGCCGCGCTCAAGCGTGCCGCCGATGACGTGACAGGCGCGGACACGACCGTCGGCTTCTTTACCGGCTACACCGACACTGCCGTCATTGCCGGCAAGACGGGTAACCGCAACTGCATGAGCTATGGCCCAGGCTCGCTCGCGCTCGCCCATAAGCCCAACGAATATGTGCCCCACGCCGATATCGTTCGCTGCCAGCGGGTGCTGATCGCGCTCGCCGACAACACGCTCTGGGCGCGAATAGCCAAGTTGGGGCATAATTAGCCGCGAACAAACCGACTCGCGCGTTAGGACTGTCCATGAAAGCTCTTCCGTTTCCCTGCATCCGCCCGGCTCAGGACCGTGCGCTCGAGGCGCTGCCTGCGATGGACAGCATTCTGGGTAACAACGACGCCCTGCGCGGTGCGATTGCCGATGGGCTCCTGCTCAAGGATCCAGGTGCGGCATACTACGTGTACGAGTGCTCGGGAGAGCCGGGACGCGTAACGGGTGTCGTGGCAATTTGCCCAGTTAACGTGCTGACCGGTAACGACGAGGCTGCCGCCAAGAGCGTCGACGCACTCGCCGCCGCGCGCGCGATAGCCGAGCTCAAGGTGCAGCCGCGCCCCGTGTCGCTCGCCTACGAGGCGTCGCCCGTCATGGATATCATCCTGGGCGCCGCCAAAGAGGGCGCATCGCTCTACGCCGTCACCGATCCCACCGGCATTACGCATCGCGTGTGGGAGGTCAAGCGCGAGGACGCCGTTGCCGCCATCCGAGCCATGCTCGATCAGGCACCGGAGCCGGCGCCGGCCGATGACCCCGCCTACGCTGCCGCGCTGGCAGGGGCGGCGCAGCTCCTGGCAGACGAGGCCCGCGCAGCCGGCACCTACACGGGCAAAGAGCCGTTCAACTTTACCGTGGCCGTGCTGTTCCCCGCCGCGCAGGTCAGCGGCGGCGCGCCGCAGGTTCCGACGGGTCTGCTCACTCACCAGATCTCACGGTTCTAACGGGGCCTAAACGCCCAGCACAAAGACTCGGCAGCTCAACAAGCAAGGGGCAGGGATACATGCGCATGCATCCCCGCCCCCTTCGCATCGAGCAATTATGTCGGCGATCCGAATCGCCGCGCCCGCGCTACCCACGCTGCGGGCCCGCTGCCGCCACGAGCGGCTCTAGCCCCAGCTCACGCGCGTAATCCTCCTGCGTAAAGACTTCGACCAGTTCAAACGTATCGGATTCGTCGTCAAACGCAAAATGCAGAACCGAGCAGTTGCCCGGCACGCGCTCGCGCTCGTCGGCCGCCGCTCCCCTAGAGTGGTCCAAAAACTCCTTGATGGCCGAGGCATGGCTCACCGCGAGCACGTACGAATGGTCCGGGCGTCGCATAAGATCGGTCAACGTCGTCACCATGCGCTCACGTACCTGCATCTGGCCCTCACCGCCAAACTGACGATAAAAGTCACGCCACGGACGCTCGGGCATCAGCATCACGCGCTCGGCCTCAAAGTCGCCAAAGAACCACTCGCGCAGGCCATCCAGACGCTCGTAGGCAAGGCCCGGCCACAGGCTGGCGATAGTCTGCTCGGTGCGGTGCAGCGTCGAGGTTTAGGCGTGATCGGGCTCAACGCCACGCGCACGCAAGAACATGCCGGCACGCGCCGCCTGCTCGCAGCCCAACTGCGTGAGCGGCGAATCGCTCCATCCCTGAATAATGCGTTTAAGGTTGAATATTGTCTGTCCATGACGGACCAGATACAGATCTTTGTTCATAGGGGTCCTTTCGTTCGTTACCAATCAAGGAGCGAAAACGCCCCGTCGCAATAGCCAAAATGAAGCACGGCACCGTTGTCGGGCTGCTCTCCCCCGCCGGTCACGTATCTAAGAAACTCCTGGCAGGCAGAGCCATGAGAGACCGCAAGCACACGATCGTGCTGCGGTCGGGCCATAATACGGGACAGCGCCGCGACCATGCGCGCCCGAAGCTCGCCTTCCGACTCGCCACCAAAGGCCACCGGATAATCGCCCCAGGGCTGCAGCGGCATATCGCGATTTGATGTGCCCTCCAGCGTGCCCAGGCACCACTCGCGCAAATCATCGACCGGCTCTATGGGAAGATCCTCGCCAACGATCAGCTCGGCCGTGTGGCGCGCCCGACCCAACGGAGACGTATACGCGTGGTCAAAGGAGATGCCGCGCGCCTCAAACGCCGCGCGCGTCGCCAGTGCCTGCTCGCGCCCGCGCTCCGTGAGCGGCGAGTCTTGCCAGCCCTGCAAAATGTTCTGCACGTTAAGCTCGGTCTGCCCATGCCGAACCAAATACAGATCGGACACACGCCCTCCCCTCGCACCACCACAAAGGGTCAGGCACCTTTGTGGTGGTTTGCCGCCGGATCGCGCCGCAACGACGCGACTACACCAGCACGTCGGCAAGCGGACGCTTGGGCACGTGATGCACCTGCGCCTCGTCGCGCCAGTAATTAATAGAACCGTCGGGGTTGGAATCGATCGCGTCGATAACCTGGGTCTCGGCCGGCACGCCAAAAGCCATGATCAGCTTGAGCTCGTACTTGTCGTTATCGAGCCCCATCACATCGATCGCGCGGGGCGTAAAGGCCTTGAACATGCAAGCCGCCACCTCGGGCGTTGCGCTGCGCGCGGCGAGCATCATCGTCTGAGCCGCGATGCCCGTGTCAACCTCGGTGATAGGCGCGGCGGGTTTGCCGGGAACGGTGCGCTCGGCAAGAATTGCAATGTAGCCGGTCGGACGCTCGCCCTCGACAGGACCCGGCCAGTCCTTGAGCGCCCCGGCCCATGCAAGCTCGTCAAACACACGAGCGCAGTCCTCGGCACCGCTCACCACATGAAAACGCAAGCGCTGAGCATTGGCGCCACAGGGAACCAGGTGCGCCAGCTCTGCCAGCTCGAGCAAAAACTCGCGCGGCACGCGCATGGACTCGTCAAAACGGCGGCATGTGCGGGCGCGACGGACCAGCGCATCAAACGCATCCAGGCCAAGCTTTTCGCAACCCTGCTTTGCCATCGACTCGGCGCTCGACGGCGCCGCGGGAACTGCTTCGTTCATAGGGACCCCCAAAAAGCCAATTGTTCTTAGGAAAATCTAACCTAAAACGCAGGCAATAACGAACAGAGCTGCAATGTTCTACACCTGTTGAATAGAAAATCGCAACGTGGGGAACAACGGAAACAAATCGGGGCCTTTGGGTTACGTTTCGCCCTCCCCGGCCCATACGCCAGCGCCTTTAGGCGATACTGGTTGTAACGATCACGGCTTACGCCGCACGGAAAGGAGGCCTCATGGGCATCTTTAAGAATGACGACCAACAATCGAGTCTGTTTGGATTTGACGAGAAAAGCATGGCAGGCAAGGCGATTAAAGCCGTGCGCTGGATCTACGCCGCCACGGGTGTCATCGCGCTCATCGCCGGCATCGCGCTGCTGTTTGCACCCGCCAAGACCCTCGTCTTTTTGACGACCGTACTGGGCTTCTACTTTGTGATCACGGCTGGCGTCAGGCTGTTCACCGCCATTTTTGAGCCGCTGCTGCCCGCCGGCTGGCGCGTCACGAGCATCCTCGCCAACCTGCTCATCATCTTGGGCGGCGTGGTGATCCTGCGCAACCAGGCGCTTTCGACCGCGACGCTCAGCACGCTTGTGGTGGTCGTGGCCGGCTTTGGCTGGATTGTCGAGGGCATCATGTCGATTCTGGAGTCCGAGCTTTCTTCCAACCGCGCCCTCGCCATCCTGAGCGGCGCGCTCTCCATCATCGCCGGCGTGTTCGTGTTCATCTATCCGCTGTGGTCGGCAAAGATGCTCGTCATCTTTACCGGCGCTGCACTCCTGGTGTTTGGCGTGACGCTGGTTATTCGCGCTATCCGCTTTGGCAAGCTGGTGCACTAGATGCCGCGAACGCTGTTTATTGATGCCGACGCCTGCCCGGTCACGCGTGAGTCGATCGACTGCGCGCGACGGGCGGGTGTTGCCGTGGTTGTCGCCGGCAACAGCACGCAAAACCTGGAGCGGCACATTCGCCGTGACGACCCGCGCGATGCCGAGCACGCGCGACGTGGCTTTTGGGTCACAACGCTCGACGTGAGCGTAGGCGCCGATAGCGCCGACTTTGCCATTATCGAGCGTCTGCAGGCAGGCGATGTGGTCGTGACACAGGACATTGGCCTGGCGAGCATGGTGCTCGGTCGCGATGCCGCCGCCATCGGCGTGCGCGGGCGCGTGTACGACAAAGCCACCATCGATATGCAGCTGTTTATTCGTCACGAAGAAAAGAAAGTGCGCCGCGCCGGCGGTCGCACCCGTGGACCGGCAGCCTTCACCAGCGAAGACCGCGCCCGCTTTAAGCGCAACCTCACCGACCTGCTCCGCTAACCAAGGTAGATTTTTGGGACATGCCCAAAAATCTACCTTTTTGTTTTGGCGATTGGCGCGCATCCAACGCCGGTCATGGCGGTAGATGTTTGAGGCATGCCCCAGTTTTTACGGGATACCTCAATCATCTACTTAGAGGCCAAAGGCGGATAGGATAAGGCCCCAGCCGGCGCCGATGACGTACATCATGACCAGGAACACGGCGTTTTCGCGGGCGCTGCGGTTGGTGCGGAACAGTACCAGGTAACCCACGCCGGCAGAAATGAGCGTGCCGGCGAGCATCGGTGCCAGCTGCAGCGCGCCTTCCAGATACAGCTGCGTAATGACCACGCTCGCCGAGCAGTTGGGAATGAGGCCGACAAGCGCCGAACCCAGGACAGCGAGCGTCTCGTTGCCGCGCAGGAACTGCTCGATCGCGGACTCGCCGAAGGTCTCGAGCACGGCGACCAGAATCAGCGTCACCAGAAAAATGAATACCGAAACCTGTACGGTGTGCGAGATCGCGCTGCGGATAATCGACAGGACAGGCGCGCCTTTGTGTGAGTGGGAGTGACCGTGGTGGTGTTCGTGCTCGCCCTCGTGTCCGTGGTCGTGGCCATGTCCGTGGTCACGCTCGTCCTCGTCTTCATCACAACCGCAATGGTCGCGCTCGCACAGCTCATGGATGTGGTCGGCGCTCACGCCCGCCTCGGCCACCTCGTCGATGATGTCACCGCCGCTGTGATCGTCATGCGCGCAGTTAACGTGCGCCGGATTGGCAGCGGTTCCCAACACGGTACGGCGGATCGCCGCATGAGCACGGGCGTTGCGACGCAGGCCGCGAATGGCGGCATCTACGATAAAGCCCGTGACCAGCGCGATCAGCGCCTTCGAAGCCAAAAGCATCGCCATAGTCTGCACGGGAACCTGCTCGGCAAGTAGCAGTGGCAGCATCTCGTCGGAGGTCGAGAGAAACACCGCCACCAGGGTGCCCAACGTCACGACGCGACCGGCGTACAGCGTTGCCGCCATCGCCGAAAAGCCACACTGCGGCACCATGCCCAGCAACGAGCCAACCACGGGACCAGCGGCACCGGCACGCTTGATGGCGCCGTTGACGCGATCGCCCGCCACATGCTCCAGCGTCTCGAGGGCCAGATATGTCACCAACAAGAACGGCACCAGCGAGAGCGTGTCCTTGCCGGCGTCGAGCAAAATATCAATCAGCAAATCCATGACGGATGGAACCTTTCGTGTCTTTCGGCAGCATTGTAAAAGTCCTAGCGGTCAACTAGGGTATTGTAGTTGTCCTAGGCGTGATGCCAATAGTTGCCTGTGGTAAACTATCATCTCGCCACATCTCAATGACCCCGAGCCGCACGACGCGGCCCGTCCAAGGAGCAGTATATGAACGTTTCGCAAGCACTCGAATACGAGCGCCAGCCGTTTATCCCCATGTTCATCTATGGCGATCACGCCGCCATGGAGTCCGAGCGTCAAAAAGGCGAAGAGGCCCTCAAGGTGCTCGAGACCGAGTACTTTACCGCCGAGGGCGACCCTGGCTTCGACTTTGCCACCGTGCGCGACCTGGCCGACCGCAACCGCGACCTATGCGACCAGATTGGCGAGGCGCGCCTGCGCAACGTGACGCCCGCGACGCTTTCGCGCGGCCTGTCCGACGCCGATACCTGCGCCGGCATCGGCAAGATGCAAAAGCGCACCGCCGCGTCCGTCATGCGCGAGATCCGCGGCGACCGCGATGCGCTCGGCGTGGCGTACGCCCGCAAGCCCATCCAGGGCACGGTGCTCGGCATCGACATCGAGACCACCGGCCGCGCACCCGAGCGCGGCTACATCATCAACGTGGGCTGGGAGATCATGGAGCTCACCAGCGACGCCGTCCCGCACGACGCCGAGGCACACTACTGCGGCCTGCCCGATATCTACCGCGGCGAAGATGTGCCGCTGTCGAATATCCATCACATCACCTGGGACGACATCGACGGCAAAACGCCCTTCCGCGAGAACAAGGAGCTGCAAAAGCAGCTGCTCAAGCTCATGAAGAAATACCCGTACATGTCGCACAACGCCGCCTTTGAGGACAGCTGGTTCAAAATCCATCTGGACGGCTATGCCGAGGCGCGCCGAGCCGGCAAGATTATCGTCATCGACTCGCGCCAGATCTGCCGCAGCCTGGACGCCGACGTGCGCTCGCTCCCCCGCGAATCCGCACCCGCCGCGCTCGAGAACTGGGCACGCCGTCGCGGCACCCTCGCGCCCGACGCCAACGAGCAGCACCTGGGCCTCGACGACACCGACCTCATGCTCCGCACGGTGCAGGCCGAGTTCAACCTCAAGAACCTGTTTGCCAAGTAGATTGCCAAGCAGAGGCGCCATTCGCGAGCAATACTTGCCGGACCATAGCGCCCCGCGCAAAAGCGACACGCCGAGGCGCCCCCCTCAAGCGACGCAATACGGGCCGATATCCAAGCGGATATCGGCCCGTTTTTCGCGCCGTACAACGCGGCCCTCCAGCCCCCGATGTCTAGCCGCCGCATAACCAAGAACTTCATCTGCGCATGTTCAAGCCAAATTGCACATTTTTGTTGAAGCCGCCTTTGCATCAAAACAATGCTGATCAGCATCAGTTGTGGAGGTCTGCGTAGCCAGCGAGCTGCGACAATGCTCCAAATAGCATCTTTCTCCATCATTGGCGTCAAGCGCTTGGACAGCTTTTGTTATGCCGCGACATTTTGCCTTGGCATTCATTGCGAACCCCGCCGCCTGGTCTGCCATGCTATCTGTATGAGTATCGTGCTTTCACATAACACGGCAAAAGCGGTCTACCAAGCCGCATACTCGGTATCCGCAATTGGCACCGAGCCCTGCAGCCCTGCCAAGATCTACGGGGCGCGCCCCAGCAAGGATCTGCTCGACTCTGCCGCCGACTGGCTCGCCAGGCACAACGTCGCTCTGGATAACGATGCCCCGCTCGATACAACGGTGTTCGAGCGCGCAAACGTGCGCAGCATGACGGGCTGCAAGTGCCACGTATCATCCAAGCGATTCGCGGGCTCGCGCTTTATCAAGCTTGCCGACGACATCTATATTGTCGGCGTCGAACTCTGCGCGCTTCAGGCCGCAACCTATCTTCCCTTTCGAGAACTTGTGGAGTACTACTTCGAACTGTGTGGAGCCTATTCCCTTGGGCACGATGCCTCGACATCCTATACCGAGCGCTTCGCGCTCACCTCGACTTCGAGCCTTAAACATTTCTTTAACTCCCTCATCGACTGCAAGGGCCTCGAACTTGCCCGAAAAGCCATCCAATGCGTGCGGGACGGATGCCGATCGCCGATGGAAACGGCGTTTGTCATGATGCTCACGCTACCCAGGCGCGAGGGCGGTCTTGGCATTAGCGAGATCGAGACCGACTACGAAGTAAAGGTCACAGCTGCTGCAAAGAATCTCACGCGGCGCGAAAAGTTCTATATGGATGCATATCTCAAGCGGTCCCGAACCGACATCGAATACAACGGATTTCAGCACGATGCCGAAGAAGACCGCGCCATTGACGAAGAGCGCAAGAACGCGCTGGCGTCCATGGGCTACGGAATCATTACCGTCAGTCGCTATTCCTTTATGCACGCCAGCGCCTTCGCCAGGGTTATGGAGGCAATCCAGCGAAAGGAGGGCATTCGCCCATCGCGCCTGCCCAAAGATTTCGCAACCAAGCAAGAAGAGCTGCGACAATTTGTGCTCAGGAGATTTATCGAGGAAAAGAAGCGTATTGAGGAGCTCCTCCGTCAAGACGCAGCGCAGGGTAATGCACTTGAGCTCGAGCGCGCAGTGCTCGAGGGCATCTCGCTGGACGACCCGACGATCAACAATGTCCCGGCCATCGACGACATGCAAGTCATCGAGCTGGATTGCCCGGAGTTCGCCCAAACAAGCACCTCCACACCCGAAGGCAGGGTGTACGGGGCCAGAACAGAGGCGGACTGACAGGGTGGGTACCCCGGCGACGTGCAAAAACGGGAGTTTTCAGCAGAGCCGAGTATCCGAGGGCGGCCGAATTGCCCCATTTTGCACCGAAGCCGCTGTTTTCGATGTAAGTTAGGCAACAGCTGGGGAATATCTATTGCCATTTGCACTCCAGTAAAGCCCTGTGGCGGCAAACGACGCCGTATCATGCAATAAATAACCCCTCGTCGATGCTGAAAACTCCCCTTTTTGCACGTCGCTAGGGTACCCACGTTGGCATCGGCGGCCTTATCAGCACCAACCAATGCCCTTAGCCGCCTCTGGGGCCAATCGACAGCAAAAAATTTCGCAAATTATATTGACATATGAACATGCGCTCATATACTCGGAAGTAAGTTATATGAGCACATGTTCATATGAAAGGATATTGCAATGAGCGAACACGCCGATGAAATAAGGACCGACATCGACACCGCCATCGTGCCCGACATCCCCACCACTTGCTCGCCCGAGGACCTTCCCGACGAGGAGCTGCTGTACGACCTTGCCGACTTGTTCAAGGTTTTCAGCGACACCACGCGTATCAAGATCCTCTACGCTCTCATGGGCCGCGAACTCTGCGTGGCCGACATCGCCGAGGCGACTGCGACCTCGCAGTCCGCGGTGTCGCACCAGCTGCGCACGCTCAAACAGTCGCACCTGGTTAAATTCCGGCGCGACGGGCGCAATATCCTCTACTCGCTCGCCGACGATCATGTCTACACCATGCTCAACCAAGGCATGAGCCACATCTGCGAATAGCGACCAACCACGGTACCAGCGCGGTCTGCACCCAAGCCGCAAATACAGGGAAAGGAACCCATCATGAAAAAGCAGTTCAAGCTCGACGAGATCGACTGCGCCAACTGCGCGCGTGAGCTTCAGGACGAACTCGCCAAGCTCGAGGGCGTTAAATCCGTTTCGGTCAACTTTATGACTCAGAAGCTGACGCTCGAAGCCGACGACGCTGAGTTCGACGAGGTCCTTGATCGCGTCGTGGAGTTCACCGCCGACGCTGAGCCGGACTGCGAGATCATTCTCTAGCCCAGGTTTACGCCAACCTGCAAGGCCGCGCTTGTCGCGGCCTTTGTCGCGATGTTATATGAGCGGGTGTTCATACATTCAAATGGGAGGATACGAGTCATGGCCACCGCCGACCCCAAGAAGAAAAAGAAGAAGCGCAAGAAAAAAGAGTCACTCGAGCATAAACGCAACCGCATCCTGGTAGCGCTGGGTATTTTTGTCGTGGTGTACGCCCTCGATGAGCTCGGCGCCCTCACTATCGCATTTGGAGAGCCCGGCAACATCTACGCCAGCTTTGTGCTGTTCTTCGTGCCGTTTTTGATTGCCGGCTACGACGTGCTCCAAAAGGCATTCAGCAACATCCGCCGCGGCAAGGCGTTCGACGAGAGCTTTCTCATGGCCGTCGCGACCATCGGCGCGTTTGCCATGGTGCTCTTCCCCGATACCGATCCGCACATGGCCGAAGGCGCCGCCGTTATGTTGTTCTACCAGGTCGGCGAGCTGTTCCAGGCATACGCCGTGGGCAAGAGCCGCAAGTCGATCAGCGCCATGATGGACATCGCGCCCGATTACGCCAACGTTGAGCAGGCTGACGGCACGCTCGAGCAGGTCGTTCCCGATGACATCGCCGTCGGCACCGTCATTGTCATCAAGCCCGGCGAGCGCGTGCCCATCGACGGCGTTATCGTCGAGGGCGTAACCCAGCTCGACACCGCCGCCCTCACCGGCGAGTCGGTCCCCCGTACCGCCAAGACCGGCGACGATATCATCAGCGGCTGCATCAACATGACGGGTCTTATCCGCGTGCGCACCACCAAACCCTTTGGCGAGTCCACCGTCGCGCGCGTCCTGGAGCTTGTGGAAAACGCCAGCGAGAAGAAAGCACGCACCGAAAACTTCATCACACGGTTCGCCCGCGTCTACACGCCCGCCGTCACCGGCGCGGCAGCGGTGCTCGCGCTCGGCGGCGGCCTGGTGACCGGTGCTTGGTCCGATTGGATCCTGCGCGGCCTGACCTTCCTCGTCGTCAGCTGCCCGTGCGCACTCGTAATTAGCGTGCCACTGAGCTTCTTTGGCGGCATCGGCGGCGCGTCCAAGCTGGGAGTTCTCATCAAGGGCTCCAACTACCTCGAGGCGCTCGCCGATGTGGATACCGTCGTCTTCGACAAAACCGGCACGCTCACCAACGGCACGTTCTCGCTCGTCGCGGTGCACCCCGAGGGCAGCTATACCGAGCAATCGCTGCTTGAAGTCGCAGCCCTCGCCGAGTCGTTCTCCGACCACCCCATCGCGCAGTCGGTGCGCGCCGCCTTCCAGGGCCAACTCGACCCCAAGCGTGTATGCGAATCCGCCAACGACGCGGGCCATGGCGTGACGGCGAACATCGACGGCAGGCACGTCGTCGTCGGCAACGCCAAGATGCTCGCCGCGTCCGGCGTTGAAACACCGGACTGTGAGGTCGTCGGCACTATCCTCCATGTGCTGGTCGATGACGTCTATGCCGGTCACATCGTAATTGCCGACACCGTCAAAGCCGATGCCGAGCAAACGATTCGCGACCTGCACGCCGCCGGCGTCAAGCGCACCGTCATGCTCACGGGAGACCGCGAGGAAGTGGCCGCCGCCGTGGCCAATCAGCTGGGAGTCGATGAGTTCCACGCGCAGCTTCTGCCAGGAGACAAGGTCGAGCGCGTCGAGGCATTGCTGGCGACCGAATCGGGCAAGGGCAAGCTCGCCTTTGTGGGCGACGGTATCAACGATGCGCCCGTGCTCACCCGTGCCGATGTGGGCATTGCCATGGGCGCCATGGGCTCCGACGCCGCAATCGAGGCAGCGGACGTTGTGCTGATGGACGACAAGCCGTCCAACATTTCCCGCGCGATCCGCGTGGCTCGCAAGACCATGACGATTGTTTGGCAGAACATCATCTTTGCACTGGGCATTAAGTTGCTGATTCTGGTGCTCGCGGCGCTCGGCATCGCCAACATGTGGCTCGCCGTGTTCGGCGACGTGGGCGTGGCGATCATCGCCATCCTGAACGCCATGCGCGCGATGGGTGTCAAGAACCTGTAGCATACGTGGCTGTCCGGCCGGGCGACGCGGCACACCACGCGCAAGGGGCGTCCCCAACTGCCGGCAGAAAAGGAACGTCCCCAAGTGCCGAGCCGCAGCTATAGCAGCCCAAAGTGCTTTGCGGCGTTGTAAATTCCGTCGTCGTCCACGGCGGTCGTCACGTAGCTCGCCGCAGCCTTTACCGTGTCTTGCGCGTTGCCCATGGCCACGCTCGTGCCCACGGCGGCAAACATCGACAGGTCGTTCTCGCCATCGCCAAAGGCGATCGCCTCGCTCGCGTCGATGCCCAGGCGCTCCAGCGTCGCCGCCACACCCAGGTCCTTGCCGCCGTTGGCCGGAATAATGTCGCAGAACAGGTCGCACCAGCGCGTGGTGAGCGAATGCGACACGGCATCGGTCACGATATGCTCGTCGGCAGGATCCACAAAGGCGCAGAACTGGTAAACCGGCGCATCGAAGGCGTGCTCAAACGGCTCCTCGTGGTAGACGATTCCCGCGTTGTTGCCGGCCGTCACCACGCGCTCGGACAGGCGGTTCACAAACGAGTTCTCGCCCTGCATGCACAGTGAGTCATAGCGCCCCTCGGCCACCTGGTCCACAATCACCGCAACGTCGTCCGGATCAATCGGGCAGCTGCGGTAAACGCCCTCGGCATCAAAACAGTGCTGGCCCGAAAGCGTAATGTAGGCATCCCAACCCAAGTCGAACAGCCAATCGGGCATCTGGTAGGTCGGGCGGCCCGTGGCGATCACGCACGCAATCCCCTGCTCGTGAAAGCTGTCGAGCACTTGCTGCGCCGACGCCGGAATCCGGTGCGTCTTAAAGCTCAGTAGCGTGCCGTCGATATCGAAAAACGCGGCTTTGATCATCCTCGTCTACTCCTCGCCCTCGAGCTTCTCGCTCGCCTCGAGCCACGCCATCTCCAGCTCGTCCATAGCGGCGTGAGCCTCGTCGATCTTTGCCTGCTGCTCGCCCAGCGCCGTGTAGTTGGTGGGATCGACCTGCGCCATCGCGGCCTCGGCCTCCTCCACGCGAGCGCGCTGCGTCTCCATCTTGCGCTCGAGCGAGCTCACCTCGCGGCGGAGCTTCTGGCGCTCGGCGTTGGAAAGGCCATTGGGCTGACCGCTCGCCTTGGGCTTTTCGGCCGCAGCTGCCGCGGCACCGGTGTCAAACGTGCCGGTCTTGGCGCTCGGCGCACCCACGGGCTCGCCCTCGGCGGTGGCATTGCACAGGCGCAGGTACTGGTCGACGCCGCCAGGCATATGCGTCAGGTGGCCGTCGAGCAGCGCCCACTGCTGGTCGGTCACGCGCTCCATCAAAAAGCGGTCATGCGTTACCAGAATCAACGTGCCGGGCCAACCATCGAGCAGGTCCTCGACAATCGCCAGCATGTCGGTATCCAGGTCGTTGCCGGGCTCGTCCAGGATGAGCACATTGGGCTCGTCCAGAATCGTCAGCAGCAGCGACAGGCGACGGCGCTGTCCGCCCGAAAGATCGCCGATGCGGCTCCAGAGCTGCTGCGTCGTAAAGCCCAGACGCTCGCAGAGCTTCTCGGGCGAGGTCTCCTTGCCATCGATAACGTAGTACTTCTTGTAGTTGCTGAGCACCTCGCGGATCGTGTCGCCCATGTAGGGCTCGAGCTCCTCGAGCTGCTGCGACAGCACGCCAAAGCGCACCGTCTGGCCAATCTTCACGCGGCCGCGCAGGGGCGCGATCTTGCCCTGAATCACATCGAGCAGTGTGGACTTGCCGGCGCCGTTCTCGCCCAAAAGACCATAGCGGTCGCCCGCACCAATGAGCCAGGTCACGTCGGAGAGCACCTGCTTGGGCGCGCCGTCGGTATCGGCATAGCCGGCGTCCACGTCGACCACGTCGATAACCTGCTTGCCCAGGCGACTCACCGCCAGGCGCTTGAGCTCCAGCTCGTCGCGCACGGGCGGTACGTCGGCGATGAGCTCGCGAGCGGCCTCCACACGAAACTTGGGCTTGGTGGAGCGCGCCTGTGCGCCGCGGCTCAGCCACGCGAGCTCCTTGCGCGCCATGTTGCGACGGCGCTCCTCGGTAACGGCGGCCATGCGGTCGCGCTCTACGCGCTGCAGGATATATGCGGAGTAGCCGCCCTCGAAGGGGTCGACCTGGCCGTCGTGGACCTCCCACATGCTGGTGCAGACCTCGTCCAAGAACCAACGGTCGTGCGTGACCACGAGCATGGCGCCCTGGCCGCGCTGCCAGCGGGCCTTTAAGTGGCGCGCGAGCCAGTTGATGGTGCGCATGTCCAGATGGTTGGTGGGCTCGTCGAGCATGAGCACGTCGTAGTCGCCGATCAGCAGGCGCGCGAGGTCCACGCGGCGGCGCTGACCGCCCGAAAGCTCGCCCACCGTGCCCTCCCAGGGCACATCGCTAATAAGGCCGGCCAGGATCTGGCGCGTACGCGGGCTCGAGGCCCATTCGTACTCGGGCGTGTCGCCGACGACGGCATGATGCACGGTGTCGGTATCGACCAGGTTGTCCTTTTGGCCGAGCAAACCAATCGTCGTGTCGCGTCGATGCGTCACGCGGCCGTCGTCGGGCTCCAGCGTGCCGGCGAGCACACTCAGCAGCGTCGACTTGCCGTCGCCGTTTTTGCCGACGATACCAATGCGGTCGCCCTCGTCCACGCCGAGCGTCACGCTATCGAAAATATGCTTGGTGGGAAACTCTAGGCTGACGGAATCGCATCCCAAAAGAATCGCCATATGCCCTGCTCCTTCGTAGAAATTCAACGTTGTCCATGATAGCAGCGAGCCCCACCCCAAACCACCACGAAGGTGCCTGTCCCCTTTGTGGTGGTCGTTTCGGTCGCAGAGCAAAAAGGCGGGCCATCTCCCGCAAGAGATGACCCGCCTCTCCAATCAGTCCCGCGGCAACCATGGCCGCCGCGGGCCTCAAGCATGTCCCGGACTAGGAGAACATGCCGGTGAGGTAATCATTCAGCCGCTTATCCTTGGGCCGTTGGAAAATCTCGTCGGTCTCGTTGTACTCGACCATATCGCCCATGTAGAAAAACGCCGTGCGGTTGGACACGCGCGCCGCCTGCTCCATGTTGTGCGTCACGATGACGATGGCGCGATCGGCAACAATCGATGACATCAGGTCCTCGATTGCCAGCGTCGAGATGGGGTCGAGCGCCGAGCAGGGCTCGTCAAACAGAATCACATCGGGATTGAGCGCCAGCGTGCGCGCAATGCACAGGCGTTGCTGCTGGCCGCCCGAAAGCGCGTAGGCGCTCTTGTCGAGCTTGTCCTTGACCTCGTCCCACAGCGCCGCGCCACGCAGGCTTTCCTCGACCATGCGATCGAGTTCGTCGCGGTCAGTAATGCCGTGGCGTTTGGGCGCAAACGTGATGTTGTCGCGAATGGACTTGCGAAAGGGGTTGGGCTGCTGAAACACCATGCCAATGGAGCGACGCAGCTCGTAGGTGTTCTCGGTCTTGGTGTTCACGTTGCGCCCGCGGTAGTTGATCTCGCCCTCCACGCGGCAGCCGCGAATCTCGCGATTCATAAGGTTGAGGCTGCGCAAAAAGGTCGACTTACCGCAGCCCGAAGGCCCGATGAGCGCCGTGATCTCGCCCTTGTGAAAGTCGAGCGACGTATCGTGCAGCGCATGGTGGTCGCCATAGTAAACGTTGACGTCCTTGGTGGAAAGCACGATCTCGTCGCTCACGGCTTTGCCGCTTACGCGCACGCGCTTCTCGCTCTCCCCCACGCTCGACAAAAAGACCTGGGTCTCGGACGCGGCCGCCTCGGTTGCGGGCGTTGCATTTATCTCGCTCATTCGGCCGTCATCCTCCTTGCCAGTTGCTTGCCCACGATACGGGCGACTACGTTAAACAGCAGCACGCAAATCATCAGCAGTGCCGCGGTGCCCCAAACAATCTGCTGTGCCTCGGGGCTACCCTCGCCGTAGATCTTATAGATGTGCACGGCGAGCGACTCGCCGGGGCGGAACACGTTCCAGGCGCAAGTGGGACTCGACAGGTTAAAGCTCAAGAAGTTCAGACGCACCGGCGAGCTCATGCCCGAGGTAAAGAGCAGCGCCGCGGCCTCGCCAAACACGCGGCCGGCCGAAAGCACGATACCGGTCACGATAGCGGGCATGGCCTCGGGGATCAGGATGTGCAGCGTGGCCTCCCAGCGGGTGAGGCCCATAGCCAGGCACGCATCGCGCTGGGCCTGCGGCACGTCCTCGAGCGCCTGCTGGATCACGCGCACCAGGATGGGGATGTTGAACATGGTGAGCGCGACGGCGCCGGAGATGATGGAGTACTTCCAGCCCAGCTGCACCGAGAACACCAGAAAGCCGAACATGCCGACGACGATGGAAGGCAGCGAGGACAGCGTCTCGATGGCGGTGGAGGCGATGTCGCGGATGGGGCCGTCCGGCGCGTACTCAACCAGGAAAACCGCGCCGCCCAAGCTGATGGGCACCGAGATACCTAGGGTGATCAGCAGCAGATAGAACGAGTCGAACAGCTGATAGAGCACGCCGCCCTGGGTTCCGTTGGCGCGCGCGGGCTGCGTGAGAAATCCCGGCTGGAACAGCGTCGAGATGCCCTCGAACAGAATATAGGCCACCATGGAGACGACGATGAGCATGACGATGGCGACGATTGCCGTCAGCACGCCCGTGGCGATGCGGTCCTGCTTTTGGACGCGCCTGAGTCTCGCCTCGTCGATATGAATGCGCGTGCTAGCCACGAGCCTTCGCCCCCTTGCGGCCGATAAGGTGGATGATCAGGATAAAGATGAGGCTCATGCCCATCAGCAGCAGACCGAGCGCCCACAGGACGTCGTCTTGGGCAGAGCCCTCGGCATAGACCGCCATGGACGTGGTGAGCGTGGTGGTGATGGTGGAGGCCGGCGACAGCAGCGACGTCGGCATGGCCTCGATGCCGCCGATAACCATGCGCACGGCGAGCGTCTCGCCAAAGGCACGGGTCATGCCAAGGATGACCGCGGTCATGAGCGACGGCATGGCGGATTTGAGTACCACGTGCCAGATGGTCTGCCAGCGGGTGTAGCCCAGCGCGAGCGAACCCTGACGGTAGCTATCGGGCACGGCACGCAGGCCATCGACCGAAAGGGTGGTCATCGTCGGCAAGATCATGACGGCCAGCACAATGGCGCCGGGCAAGATGCCCAGGCCCGTGCTCACGTGGAAAACGCTCTTCATAAGACCGACGACCACGTGAAAGCCGACCAGGCCAAAGACGACCGAGGGAATGCCGGTCAAAAGCTCAATAAGCGGCTGAAACACCTTGGAGCCAAACTTAGGGCTAATCTCGACCGCAAAGATGGCAGAGCCGATGGCGATGGGCAGCGCGATAAGCGTGGAGAGCACCATGACCGCAAACGAGGTGACGATCAGGGGCAGGGCGCCGGTATAGGGCAGGCCGTTTTCGGCCATGTTGGCCAGGTCCCACTTGGTGCCGGTAAAGAACTCGACGACCGAAACGCCGTCCTTGAGAAAAGCCGAGAGGCCCTTTTGGGCGACCATAAAGATGAGCGCGGCAACGACAAGCGTCACGAGCGCTACGCACGCGCCCGTGACGCCCAGGCCCACGTTCTCAAGGTCGCGCTTTGGCAGCTGTTTTGCCATTGCAAACCTTTCCGGGGCGATTACTTATTTAGCGGAGACCTTGCCGCTGGCGTCCTTGACGACCTTCATGGCAGAGACAGGGATAAAGCCCTGTTCCTCGACGAGTTTGCCCTGGACGTCGTCGGAAAGCATGAACTCCAAGAAGGCCTTGGTGGCATCGTCGGCGTCCTTTGCGCAGTACATGTGCTCGGTCGCCCAGATCTTAAAGGAGTCGTCGGTGACGTTTGCGCTCTTGGGCTCCACGCCCTCAACCTTGATGGCGTTGAACTTGGAGTCGTCGAAGTGCGAGAAGTCGAGGTAGGAGATGGCGTTGTCGGTGCTGGCCATCTGAGTCTGGACGTCGCCGGACTTGTCGAGCTCGGCGTCGCCCTTAAAGTCGACGGCCTCGTCGCCAAAGACGGCGGCCTCGAAGGTGGCGCGGGTGCCGGAGCCGGCCTTGCGGTTGAGAACGACGATGGTGGCGTCGTCGCCGCCGACCTCCTTCCAGTTGGTGATCTGGCCGGAGAAGATGCCCTTGAGCTGCTCGAGGGACAAGTCGTCGACCTTCACGTTCTTGGAGACGACGGGACCCATGCCCACGACGGCGACCTCGTGGTCGACGAGGTTCTTGACCTGGTCGGCCTCGAGCTTGGTCTCGGCGAAGACGTCGGAGTTACCGATGGTGACGGTACCGGCGGCAACGGCGGTCAGGCCCTTGCCCGAACCGTTGCCCGAGCCAGAGACGGAGACGTCCGGGTTGGCGTCCATGAACTTCTCGGCAGCGGCCTCGACGAGAGCCTGGAACGAGGAGGCGCCGTCGTAGGTCACCTCGCCGGAGACGGACTCGGCAGCGGCGCTGCCCTTGTCGGCGGCGTTGGAAGCGCCTGCGCCGCCGCAACCAACGAGGCCGAGGCCCACGAAGCTGGCAAGACCACCAGCGAGGCCGAGGAACTGACGACGAGAATAAACCTGATCGAGCATGATCTTCCTTTCATACATGCGACTCGCGGGCACCCTGCCCGCTTTGCTGTTTGGAAAGATACTGCCTCGATCGGGCGGTGCCCGCGCCAACTGCGGTTTCTTACGGGCATTTGATAGACCCTTACCGCAAGCGCGACTCGGCTTTACAGACGAATAACAAACCCGCCCCCAAGCATGGCCCGCCTTTTACACCAATAAAAACAAAGTTGCGGTGAAATAGTTCCTGCTTGGCCATCAAATGGCCCATTCTAGGAACTATTCCATCGCAACGTAGATTAGGAAACCGCGTAACCTTAAAGCTCTAATTCATTCAAACGGAGGATCGCAACAATATAGATCTTGAGCGCCTGCTTGAGCTGTTCCTCGTTGGCGCACTCGTTGGGGCCGTGCATCTGGCCGCCCCATGCGGGCAGCTCCAGGCCGGTTTCCTCGGGGCCAAACGACACGGCGCGGGCAAAGTTGCGCGCGTACGTGCCGCCGCCCATGGCAAAGGGCTCGGCATGCTTGCCCGTAAACTCGTTATAGGTATCAATAAGCGCCTTCACGGCCGGATCGTCGGCGGACACCGAGAACGGCACCTTTGCACGACCCACACGGCACGTCACGCCAAAGCGGCCCACGAGCGGCTCGAGCTGCTCGCAGATGGTATCGGCGCTCGTGCTGTCGGGGAAACGTACGTCGATGACCTGCTCAATATGGCCATCCATCACACGGATAACACCGGGGTTGCACGTGAGCGGGCCAAACGCCGGGCTCGTCGCGTCGATACCCAGGCCGTGGCCATAGGCATCCGCATGTACAAAGGTCAGAAACTTGACAAACTCGTGCTCGGCGGGCGTCAGCAGGCGCTCGTCGCGTGCACCAAACGCGTCCTCGGCCTCGCGCAGATACGCCACGATGAGGCCGACGGCATTGATCGTTCCCTCGGGCATCGAAGCGTGACCGCCAATACCGTGGGCGAAAATCTGCGCATGTCCGTTATCGAGCGCCGTGATCTCCAGGCGGTCGGCGTTCTCAACGGGCGCCGGCAGCTCATCGGCGGCAATCGCGAGCTCGCAGATAGACTGCGACGGAATGGCGTTGCTCGCCTCGGCACCGCTCCACGATACGATGCGCCCGCCGTCGATCTTGGAGCTCACAAACGTCGCCCCAAACTGGCCCTTCTCGGCATTGCAGACCGGGAACTCGGCATCGGGCGTAAACAAAAAGTCGGGGTCTGCGTGGTTCTCCAGATAATGGTGAACGTCGGACATGCCCACTTCCTCATCGCAGCCCAGCAGCGCGCGGAAGGCATAGCGCGGCACAATGCCGTGCTTGATCAGGTAGGCACCGGCGTAGAGCGACAACACGGCCGGGCCCTTGTCGTCGATCACGCCACGACCGAGCAGCCAGCCCTCGCGGCGCTCCATCGCAAACGGGTCGGTGTTCCAACCGGGACCGGCGGGCACCACATCCACATGGCAGATGGTCGCAAGCTGCTTATCGCCGCGGCCGGGAATGTCGGCGATGCCCACATAGCCCTCGTCGTCGCTCGTCTGGTAGCCGAGCTTTTGCGCAATGCCGAGCGCACAATCGAGCGCATCACGGACCGGGCGGCCAAACGGCGCACCGGGCTCCGCATGGGCAGCAACGGCCACGGACGGATAGCTCACCAGCTGCTCGATATCGGCAACGACATCTTCCCAGATCTCGTCGACATACTCGGTAACGCTCTGCTCCACCTGATTCATGGACGACCTCCTTACCAATGAGCGACGGCCACACCCGCCTCTCGCATAACGTCATTAGATGGCGAAAAGTTTAGCAAGCTCGGCCACCGAGTGCACCACTGCATCGGCACCCGCCGCCTCGTGCTCGCCCGGCACCGCCGCGCCCGAATAGATGCCAATGCACGGCACGCCCCTTGCGTGCGCGCCCTCCACATCGTTAAAGCGATCGCCGATCATCACGGCATCGTCCGCCGTCGCGCCGAGCGCCGCCAGGGCATCGCGAACCGAATCGGCCTTGGTCTCGCGCCCCTGCGGCGGATTCATACCGACCACCGCCTCAAACTGCGAAAGCCCCAGCTCGCCCACCATGTCGATGCACTTTGCCTCCATGCGCGACGTCGCCACGGCCAAGTGATGCCCCTGGGCGGCCAGGCCATCGAGCAGTTCGGGAATTCCATCGAATACGGGGTACTCTTCCGGTCCCAGCTCATCAAAAAAGGCACGGTACTCGTCGGCCACCACAAGCGACTCCTCGCGCGAGAAGCCGTAAAAGTCGTGGAAGCTCTTCCACAACGGAGGCCCGATCATGCGGCGCAGGTCACCCATCTGCGCCTCAGAAAACCCGCGCGCAGCCAGCGTTTTACGCGTCGAGGTCATCACCGCCCGGCCCGTATCGGCCACCGTGCCGTCAAAATCAAACAGCACGACCGGCCGCTTGCATATCTCCAGTGCCTCCATCGACATCCCTCTTCCCCAGTTGACGATTTCCACACCGACACTTCAAACTGTTGACTATTCAACAATTGAACCTAGCAATGTGGAGCGACTCTACTATACTTGTCGCACTTTGCTCTCAGAAGGCGGCGCGCAAGCGCCCCAACGAAAGGTGCAATTATGTCTTTTGCCATCATAACCGACTCCACGTCGGACATCTCCCCCGCCCGCGCCCAAGAGCTCGGCATTTACGTGATTCCACTTCATGTGATTATCGAAGGCGAAGACCTGCTCGACCAGGTGCAGATTACCGCCGAGGAATACGTCGCCCGCATGGCCGGATCCGAGCAGCTGCCGCACACCTCGCAGCCAAGCGCCGGCGAGTTCAAGGCACTCTTTGACCGCGTGCGCGCCGACGGCCACGATAGCGCCATCTTTATCTCACTGTGCAGTGAGTGGTCCGCCTGCTATGCCAACGCCAGCCTGACGGCCGAAGCGCACGAGCTCGACGTGCGCTGCATCGATTCGCGCACCGGCTCGGGTGCCGAGGGCCTGCTGGTGGAGTACGCGCTAGCCATGCGTGAGGACGGCCGCAGCCTGGACGAGACCGAAGCGCAGATCCGCGCGACGCTGCCCGACGCCCATCTGCTGCTGATTCCCCGCACGCTCGAGAACCTCGTTAAGAACGGCCGCGCGCCCAAGCTCGCCGGCCAGCTCACGCAGATGCTCAATATTCGCCTGGCCGTTTCGCCGGAGTGGAAATCGGGCGAGATCAAGGCGATCAAAAAGGGTCGTGGCGCCAAGCGCATCGTCACCAACACCATGGCAGATTGCCTCGCATTTTTGGCCGAGCACCCGGGCTCCAGCGTACGTGTGCTCACGACCGGCGCCGCCGAGGAGCAGGAGCTCGTCAACCAAGCGCTCGCAGGCCAGAACTACGTAGACGCCGGCACCGGCCCCATCGGCTGCACCATCGCCACCCACGTAGGCGTCGACGCCATCGCCATCAGCTACTGTCCCCGCTACCAGCCCATCCACTAGGGGCACCTTTACCACTTGCGGTGGAATAGGGACTGTTTTTGGCTTATCAACCGCAAATCAATCCCTATTCCACCGCAACTTGGAAGCAGTTCATTTGGGACGGGGCCAAAAAGACTGATATCAAACGTTTCAGACCAGTCTTTTTAGCCCCGTCCCATTTTACCTACCCTACATCAGCCCGCTCAGGACAATATCGACGGCCTCGTTGAGGTCATCGGTGATGTGGACAAGGTCTGGATCGAGTGGGCTGATCATGCCGGCATCCATCACCGGGCCGTTGAGCCAGCCGAACAGGCCCTGCCAGTATTCGCTGCCCACCAAAACAAGCGGCATGCGCTTGACCTTGTGCGTCTGCACCAGCGTGAGCACCTCAAACATCTCGTCGAGCGTACCAAAACCACCGGGAAACACGATGGCGCCCGAGCTGTATTTGACAAACATGGTCTTGCGCACAAAGAAGTAACGGAAGTCCATGCCGAGGTTCACGTATTTGTTGAGCCCATGCTCGTGCGGAAGCTCAATACCCAAGCCGACCGACTTGCCGTTGGCGCTCGCCGCTCCCCTGTTGGCCGCCTCCATAATGCCAGGACCACCGCCGGTGATAACCGCCACGCCGCGCTGCGCGATCTTGCGGCCGACCGTGCGCGCCGCCTTGTAGAGCGGATCGGTCTTGGGCGTGCGGGCACTGCCGAAGATGGTCACCGCGGGCCCGAGCTCGGCAAGCGCGCCGAAGCCATCGACAAACTCGGCCTGAATGCGCAGCACACGCCACGGGTCGGCGTGCAACCAGTCAGTCGAGTCCTCGGGCGCCAGCAGGTTGGCGTAGGTGTTGTCCTTAGGAATCATAGGGCCGCGTATAACCACGGGGCCGCGTCGGTACGTCTCGTCGTAGGCCGGCTCGCCCTCGACGTTCTCATTCTTAATCATGGGATACTCCTATCGAAGACGATATGAGAAAGCCATTTGGGTCGCCTCCCCCGCGGCGCAGCTTCTTTCC